>SKEB01000211.1_pt1 | contig 68466 bp, 62 predicted proteins | sample 4826561 | NCBI WGS metagenome assembly SKEB01 (sample SAMN11008820, study PRJNA524170) | human gut metagenome | biome: Human fecal sample; material: Feces; isolation source: fecal sample from pouch patient p17 | host: Homo sapiens | place: Israel: Tel-Aviv | collected 2016-03-29
GTTTTATATTGTCTGTGAAGAGGTGCCATTAGGGACACCAGAAAGTCCGCCCATTGTCTCCGGTGTGTCGGACATGCACCCGTCGGATTGTCCAAACGTGGAAGAGACACGGAATCTGATGCAACCATTCGATCGGAAGAAATGCTCACATTTTTCTCCAACGAATATTCCATCTGCATTTCCATCTGAAATCCCACGGTGTGATCTTCTTATAATATTACTTATCCCCCAAAAGAGATCTATGCTTCCTCCACTTTAAAATAGCTGCTCCAGTTCGTGGACAGCTTCTCATGCAGGGTGCTTACCGCGGAATCCAGATCTTCAATGCTTGGCAAGCCCATATTTGCCGCTCCTTCGTTCATTGCGGTGGCAAGTGATGCAAGATTGTCCTCGTCGCTCAAATCCTCCAGCGATAATCCCAGTTCATCCAGCTTCATCAGGATGCTGTCCGGATTTGCGCGAAACGTCTCTGACAATTCAGCAAGCAATGTCTCTGTTCCTGTCGCTGCGGTTCCCTGCGCCTGTGTCGTTCCCGTGACCTGTGTGCTCTCCGTCGTCTCGTCCGTCTCCTGCGGCGGCATCGGCGGCATTGGCGGGCGTTCTCCGCTCATCATCCCCTGTGCATTGTAAGTGCTGCTCGGCATCGGAATGTCCATGTCCATCTGGCTGATGCCCGGCACATAACTGTCCGTGGCGCTGTTCTCTTCCTTCTGCTGTGTGGCCTGGGTCTCCTGCATCTTCTGCTTCCACTCTTCCAGTGCTTCCAGATATGCCTCGTAACTTGAACTCTCGACCTTCATAACCAATTCCTTTCTGAGGTGGTTCCTTCCCGAAATTGTGCCATCCTTTGCATTTTCCTCAAAATAGCTATCGGTTCCACCGCAGAAAAAATAACAGACTTCACATAACATTCAGATAACCGTCACATTACTCCCCGAACTGATAGACAATCTCTCCATTTATGATGGTATATAATATCCGCGCGTCAACCGAAAACGGGGTGCCTTTTAGCAAAACAAAATCTGCATCCTTCCCTTCTTCAATGCTTCCGACACGATCTTCGGCGCCGATATGCCTTGCCGCCTGAATGGTAATTGCCCGCAGCGCATCAAACTCACGCATGCCGTTGTAGATTGCCCGCCCTGCGCAGAGCGGCAGATAGCGCTCCTCGATAACCGGCGAATCGGTGATGATCGACACTGCACAGCCGGCATCCGCCAGAATTGCAGGCGTCTCAAATCCCTTGTTCTTCAACTCGTACTTCGTCGCATGACCGAAGGACGGACCGACCGCCACCGGAAAATGCTCCGCACCCAATTCCTTTGCGATCAGCGCGCCGTCCGTCACGTGATCGAGCCTTAACTCCAGATGGAACTCCCTGGCAATGCGGATTGCCGTGCAGATATCATCCGCCCGGTGCGCATGCGCTTTCAGCGGTATCTCCCCGCGGATGACCGGCAGCATTGCTTCCAGTTTTGCATCGTAGGCTGGCATTTTGCTGATGTCCACCTGCCCCTCCCCGCTGCCGCGGTTGATCTCATTCCAGCTTGTCTCACAGCCTGCCTCCCGCAGCTTTTTATCGTAGATGATCGTCTTCTGCAGCACTTCCCGCAGTTTTGCCGCCACAGACATGCGCGAATAGACGCCTTTTTCCTTATAACAGTTCTTCGGATTCTCTCCGAATGCAATTTTCATGGCTGCTTTTTCCCGGACAATCATGTCGTCCACGCGGTTTCCATACGTTTTGATGATGCAGAAGGTTCCTCCGATCACATTGGAGCTTCCCGGTCCTGTCGACACGCAGGTAACGCCTCCCTCCCTTGCCATGCGGAAAGTCTCATCCTGCGGGTTGATCGCATCTATCGCCGAGAGCTGCGGTGTCACCGGATCGCCAAGCTCATTGAAGTCCTGCCCCGCAAAACCGACCGCATAACCGTCGAGCCCCAGATGGCAGTGTGCATCCACAAACCCGGGATAGACATCGATCCCCATCGCATCAATGACAGCCGCTTCATTGATGACTTTGCCCTCCAGCACAGGCGCAATCTTTTTTATTTTTCCGTCCTCAATCAAAATATCCGCCACAAATGCCTCCTCGTCGACGGCATTGTGGATCGTTCCCTGTTTTAACAATAAATACTGACTCATCGCAATCCTCCTGTGTTATTCTTTCCCTGCTCTGTCCTTAATTTTTTCTTGCATTTTATAGTTATCCTGTTATAATACAACTAAGAAATGAGTTTTTCGACCGTACAGCTATTGCTCAAGCGGCTCGCTCGTTTCTTTTTTTATTCTCAGAATATCGTATAAATACATTTTTCCATCTTCATCATGGCGTATTAAAATCCTTGCGCCAAAGATATTATATCTGCACAAATTTCCCTCATCGTTGTATACAGGTATTGCAAAACGTGTATCATAACGATACCATCCATATTTTGCATCTGCCACATGTTTTTCCTCGTAATTAGGCGCAAATGTTTTACCGGCGGCAATTTTTATCATTGGTTCTACAATCTGAGATGCATTTGCATTTGCCTTTGCATGCCGATCTGCACCTTTTAGGCTTTTCGTATCTTTGGAATGCGTATATTCATCCGGAAAATCTTTCCCGATATAAATCTCATCGGATGTTTCTAAAATCTGCACGCAGCTTCCAACATATTCCTTTAAACACTGTTCCACTGTATTCCAGTCAATATTCCTTCTGCTTTTAAATCGTAAATCATTGATAATGACAACTTTATTTCCTTCCGCATCTTCCACAATGTCATAGTGATTTCTTATCTCATTCCTCGCATTGTCTGTATCTATACTTCTCGTATAGTATGCCAGCATCCTTGGAATATATTCTGGCGGGATCCTTCTACCTGTCTCCCACTCCTCCATCGTCCTGAGCGGAATACCAAATTTTTGACAAAACTCTTTTCTGTTTAACCCTGTCCGGCTGCGTATTTCTTTTACTGTCTCACTTGTTTCCATACCAGCATCCCCTTCTGTCAAGTCCTCATTGCGTGGTTTTCTTTTAATTTAGCACAACCGCTCTTTCCTGTCTATATTTATATATACAAAAACCACCGGGGCGGCACACTTTCGCATGCCGCCCTGGTGGTTTTTGTATATGGGTATATCATCAAATAATATAAGAAGGAGCTTTATTTATGCCACGTTCTTTTTCAGAACGCCTAACAGTACCGCAGATACCACAGATCCGATTGCCAGTGCCACCAGATACATGAATGGATTACCGACGGTCGGGAATACGAAGATTCCGCCGTGCGGTGCCATCAGAGTACAGTTAAATGCCATGGAAAGTGCTCCTGCGACTGCCGATCCTACCATACAGGACGGAAGTACATGTAACGGGTCAGAAGCTGCAAACGGGATAGCGCCCTCTGTGATGAAGGAAAGTCCCATAACAAAGTTTGTCGGTCCTGCCTTTCTCTCCTCTGCGGTGAACTTGTTCTTGAATACTAATGTTGCAATAGCAATTGCGATTGGCGGAACCATACCGCCGACCATAACTGCTGCCATGATGTTATAGTTTCCGGCTGCGATGGATGCCGTACCGAATACATAAGCAGCCTTGTTCACAGGACCGCCCATATCCACAGACATCATACCGCCGAGCAGTGCACCCAGCAGAATTGCACTTGCGCCGTTCAATCCGTTGAGTCCGTTGTTGATCAGAGTGTTTAATGCTCCGATTGGCGGCTCAACCACGTAAGTCATAATCACACCGGTAATAAAAATACCAAGCACCGGATAAATCAGCATCGGCTTCATGCCTTCCAGGCTTTCCGGCATCTTTGAGCAGATTTTCTTGAGCAGAAGCACTACATAGCCTGCCAGGAAACCGGCTACGAGAGCTCCGAGGAAACCGGAGGTTCCGTTTGCCGCAATCGCTCCGCCGACAAAACCAACAGCGAGACCTGGACGGTCTGCAATACTCATTGCAATAAAACCGGCAAGAATCGGAAGCATAAATCCGAATGCCGCGCCGCCGATCGACTTAAACATTGCCGCTACCGGTGTGATCGTACCGAAGTTACTTCTCTGATCCATCGGAAGAGAATTCAGATCTACGGAAAATCCATCAATCAGGAATGCCAGTGCGATCAGAATACCACCGCCAACAACAAACGGAAGCATGTGGGATACACCGTTCATCAGGTGCTTATAAATCTGATGTCCAACGCTGTCCTTCTCATTATCGTTTCTATTTGCCGCTTCTTTATTGGATGCGTGGTATGTAGCCGCATCTCCATTGATTGCTCTCTTAATCAGTTCCTCAGACTTGCTGATACCGTCTGCAACCTTACACTCAATGACAGGCTTGCCGTCAAAACGCTCCATCGGAACCTGTGTATCTGCAGCCACGATAATGCAATCCGCCTCAGCGATCTCCGCTCTGGTCAGCACATTCTTGGCACCACCGGAACCTCTGGTCTCAACCTTGATGCGGCATCCTAACTCTGCTGCTTTCTTCTCAAGGCTCTCAGCCGCCATATACGTATGTGCGATACCGGTCGGACATCCTGTTACTGCAAGGATCAACCTGCCGCTCTTTGTCTCTGCCTTTGCCGGTGCCTCTTTGGATTCCTCCGCATCCTTTGCGCTCTCAGCCACATCGATAACATGCAAAAACTCTTCCACGCTCTTTGCATTCCGAAGATCATTTGTGAACTTCTCATCCATCAGCAGTACAGATAGTTTGCTGAGTACATCCAGATGCACATTGTCTTTGGTATTCGGCGCAGCGATCAAAAAGATCAGATCTGCCTTCTCACCGTCCAGCGACTGGAAATCCACACCACCTGCGACACGCATTGCCGCAAGTCCCGGTGCCTTTACAACATCTGATTTGCAGTGAGGAATGGCAATTCCCTCACCAATACCGGTTGTGCCCTCTTCCTCTCTTGCGTATACCCCGTTTCGATAAGTCTCGACGTCGCCGATCTTACCACTTCTCGCCATCAGATCCACTGCGTGATCGAGGGCTTCTTTTTTGCTTGCAGCTTTTGCATTCAGGTCAATGCTCTCTACCGCTAACAATTCCCTAATTCTCATGGTCCTTCCTCCATAATATTAAATGGTTTCTATTTAATCTGCGCACATTTTATAATTCTCATTTGCCGCAAAATTAAAACAAGTTTTGGTTCTTCTCCAGCAGATCAAGTACCTCTGCCTTTGTTGCAAGCTCTTCAGAAAAAGCGGATGCACTTCCTGTACATACCCCCATCTGAAATGCCTTGTCATAGGTTCCATGCTCCAAATATCCTGCAAGGAATCCTGCCACCATGGAATCGCCGGCTCCGACGGAATTGATCAGCTTTCCCTCCGGTGCCTCTGCCTGATACACCGATCCGTCCTCGGCAACAAGTACCGCTCCGTCTCCTGCCATCGAAATAAGCACGTTTCTGGCCCCCCTCTCCTGCAGTTTCTTCGCGTAAGTCACAACATCCTCTTTCTCGCAGATCTCCACGCCAAAAATCTCTCCCAGTTCGTGATTGTTCGGTTTAATTAAAAACGGGTGGAACGGAAGCACATTTACCAGTAGATCTCTCGTGGCATCCACCACAATTTTTAAGTTCCTGCCCTGCAGATGTTTCATGATATCCATGTACATCGTCTGCGGCATCACATCCGGAATACTTCCTGCCATGACAAGTATGTCGCCGTCACACAGTGCATCCAGCTTTTCATATAATTTATCAATATCAGAAGCAGCGATCGCCGGCCCCTGTCCGTTAATCTCGCTCTCCTGCTCTGACCGGAGCTTGACATTGATCCGCGTCATTCCCTTGTCAACCGGGATAAATTCAGCATGAATTCCCTTATCAGCCACCAGCCGTTTCAGCTCCATACCGGTAAATCCCGCATAAAAGCCAAGTGCTGTATTCTCAAAGCCAAGGTTCTTCAGCACCATGGATACGTTGATTCCCTTTCCACCGGGGAAAATAATCTCTTCCGTGGTGCGGTTAACCATCCCACAGGTAAACTTCGGAACGGTCACAATGTAATCTAAAGACGGATTAAATGTTAACGTATAGATCATCACCTAAGATCTCCTCTCACTCGATATTGATGATATTGGAACAATCCTTGTATATTTCCTGTTTTAACTCTGTCGTAATCACAGTTGCTTTCTCAAACGGCGCGAACGTCACGCTCGATATCTGGGAAAACTTGCTCTCATCCGCCAGAATGTAACAGTCTCTGCAATTCTCCATGGATTTCCGTTTTACCATCGCCTCTTTTAACTCCGGTGTGGAAAATCCCTTCTGCAGGCTGACACCATTGGCTCCCCAGAAGCCTTTCGTAAAATTGTATTTATCCAGTGTAAAAACGGCTTCCTCACCGACGATAGCCTCTGTCACCGCCTTGAACTCACCGCCCAGGATATATACCTTGCATCCATGCTCTGCCAGCTTTTTCGCATGGCCGATGGCGTTCGTCACAAACACCGCCTGACGGTTTGCAATGTAATCAATCATCCGTTCCGTTGTCGTACCTGCATCGATATAAACAAAATCTTCGGCAGTAATCAGTCCCGCCGCATAGCGTGCGATCTTATCCTTTGCCTCCCGGTTCTGCTCCTTGCGGTGAACCACTTCATCATCGATGGTACTGTAGACCGTATTCTTTAAAATCGCTCCGCCGTGTACCTTGACAAGCTGGCCGTTTGCATCCAGCGTATTCAGGTCTCTTCGCACAGTGGATTCAGAAGCGTCAAGTTCCGTCATCAGCTGCTGAACCGTCACACTCCCCATACGTTCCAGTATGGACAAAATCTTTGCAAATCTTTCCTCTGTCAGCATGATTTATTCTCCGTTTTCCGTCATATTCGTTCAAAATCGTTCATCTCTATAGTTGCATTATATTTCCGTTTCCAGTCACAGTCAATCATTTTCCGTCAAAATCGTTCACAAAAATCGTCATCGAAATTTGTATAAAACACACAAAAAAGAAGGCTGACTTCTTCACGAAATCATCCTCCCTCACAAAAAAATATCCCGTATCACCCTCTTGCAACGGCAGACCGCCTCCCGGATCACTTCCTCCGTCACATCGCCTTCTCATAGCGGCGGATCGCCTCCCGGATCTCCTCCTCCGTCACCCGCACAAGCTCGGTGTTGCGTGTCCGGTACTCGCGCATCACGTCAAACGGACGGTTTGCCAGATAACACCGCAGTGCCATCAGCACCGCACTATGCGTCACGACAAGCACATCGTCCTTCTCGCACGTCAGAATCTGTTCCAGCGCAGCCAGCGTGCGCCGCAACACCTCGTTATAGCACTCTCCTCCCGGCGTATGGCAGAACCTCCTGTGGGTATCCCAGATGTGATGCCGCTCTGCTTCCGTCTCCCTTATCTCATCCCAGTTCCTGCCTTCCCAGTCTCCCAGATCCATCTCTCGCAGATCCCAGAGCCGGATGCAGTCAATGCCCAGCGCCTCCGCGGAAAAACGGGCGGTCTCTGCCGCCCGAAGCTGCGGCGACGTGTAGACTCTGTCCAGATGAAGCTCCCCGTCTCGCTGCTTCTCTAAGAGTGTCTCTGCGAGCCGCTTCGCCTGCTGTATTCCCTTCTCATCCAGCGGAATGTCCGTCGTTCCCTGTATCTTCTTTTTTACATTCCATTCCGTCTCGCCATGGCGTGTAAAGTAAAAATTCATATGCCTCTCCATTCATGGTGCCTGCATGGTTTTTTACCGTTTCCACCCTAAGTATATACCAGGACCGATATCTTTTCCAAGAGCAAATACACACAAAAAACGGAAAGTCCGGTTTCCCAGACTTTCCGTTTTTATTATCTGGCAATATCGATACGCACCAGCGCCTTGCGCAGCGCAAACTCGGCACGCTTGACATCAATCGCCTCTGTCCGATTGGCAAGACGCTCCTCGGCGCGTGCTTTTGCCGCCTCCGCTCTCGCCTTGTCGATCTCGTTCGGCCACTCAGCAATCTCTGCAAGAAGTGTTACCTTTTCCGGCAGGATCTCTGCAAACCCGGAATGAACCGCAGCAATGATATCCTCCTCGCCCTGCTTGTGGATCGTTACAACCCCCGGCGCAAGAACCGTTGTGAGAGGAATATGCCGCGCATACACTCCAAGCTCTCCGGCAGCCGTATTAAATTCGATCATCGTCGCCGTTCCCGTGAAAAAGACACGATCCGGCGTAATGATCTCCACGTCAAATACTTTGTTCTCGTCTGCCATAGCTTATCCTCATTTCCGCTACTGTGCGTTGTTATACTTTTCGCGCACTTCATCAATGGTTCCTGCATTTAAGAAGTAACTCTCCGGAATGTCATCATGCTTTCCTTCCAGAATCTCCTTGAATCCGCGAACCGTCTCCGTGATCGGAACGTATTTTCCTTCCAGACCGGTGAACTGTGTTGCAACAGAGAACGGCTGGGATAAAAATCTCTGAATCTTTCTGGCACGGTTTACGACAAGCTTATCGTCCTCAGACAACTCGTCCATACCCAGGATTGCGATAATGTCCTGCAATTCCTTGTACTTCTGTAAAATCTCCTGCACACCGCGCGCCACCTCAAAATGCTCCTGACCCACGATACGGGGATCCAGAATACGCGACGTAGATCCGAGCGGATCCACTGCAGGATAAATACCAAGCTCTACGATCGAACGATCCAGAACCGTCGTTGCATCCAGATGTGCGAATGTCGTCGCTGGTGCCGGATCCGTAAGGTCATCCGCCGGTACATAAACTGCCTGTACGGATGTGATAGAACCGTTCTTCGTGGATGTAATACGCTCCTGGAGCGCACCCATCTCCGTCTGTAACGTCGGCTGATAACCAACGGCAGAAGGCATACGTCCTAAGAGTGCGGACACCTCGGAACCTGCCTGTGTAAAACGGAAAATGTTGTCGATGAAAAGGAGGACATCCTTTCCACCTTTGTCACGGAAATACTCTGCCATGGTAAGTCCCGTAAGCGCCACCCGCATACGCGCTCCCGGCGGCTCGTTCATCTGTCCGAACACCATGGTCGTCTTATCGATAACGCCGGATTCCTTCATCTCGTAGTAGAGATCGTTACCCTCACGGGTACGCTCACCTACACCGGTGAATACGGAATATCCGCCATGCTCTGTCGCTATGTTGTGGATCAGCTCCTGGATCAATACCGTCTTGCCTACTCCTGCACCGCCGAAAAGTCCGATCTTACCACCCTTCTGATACGGGCAGAGAAGATCTACGACCTTGATACCGGTCTCAAGCATTTCCTGCGACGTTGCCTGATCCTCGAATGCCGGTGCCAGTCTGTGGATCGGCCAGTGCTCGACATCCTTCGGCGTGTCGATCTCATCGATCGGATTACCCAGAACGTTGAACATGCGTCCGAGCGTATTCTCTCCGACCGGCACGCTGATCGGTCCGCCCGTGGCGATTGCCTCCATACCGCGCACAAGTCCGTCCGTCGGTCCCATGGCGATACATCTGACCGTATCATCACCCAGATGCTGGGAAGCCTCAACGACAAGCTCACCACCGTTCTTTAACGGAACGCGGATTGCATCGTTGATCTCCGGCAGCGCGCCTTCCGGAAACTTGATATCCAGAACGGCACCAATAATCTGGGTAATCTTACCCGGGCAATCCTGACTGCCTCTATTATTTGCCATCGCTATTTCTCCTTGTCTGTTATTTTCTATCACCAAATCCTGCTATGCAGCTTCGCGCTTCCACCGCCATCCGGCGCCGGAACTTTTTGCACTGCTGCCTCCTAGGATATCGCAGAAGCTCCCGCAATAATCTCCGTGAGTTCCTGCGTAATAGAGCCCTGACGTGCTCTATTGAATTTGAGTGTCAGATCACTGATCATATCTTCCGCATTGCTGGTCGCAGAATCCATCGCCTGCATTCTGGCTCCGTTCTCACTCGCAACCGCCTCCACCAGCGCCCCGTAAAACAGGCTGGTGACATACTTCGGAATGATCATATCCAGCGCTTCTTCCTCGTTCGGCTCGTAATTCATGAGCACCTTCTCATCCGCCGCTTCCCGCATCTCGTCCTCGTCGAACTCCACCGGAAGAAGCTTGATGAGCTTCGGCTCATGGCTCACCGTATTCTTAAAATGCGTATACGCAAGATAGATCTCTCCGATCTCTCCGTCCGTATAGGCTTTTAAAATCTGTTTACAGAGCTCCGCCGCATCCTCATAAGACGGGGACTCCATAATCGAAGATCCATCTGCTGCAATCTCATAGCCCTTTCGCTCCAGAGCTTCTCTTCCCTTATTACCGATGGCGTAGACTCTCGCATTCTCTGTCGTGATGTCCTCGCTTCCGGTCACCAGTTTTACAATGTTGGAGTTGTAACCTCCGGCAAGTCCACGGTTGGAGGTAATGACCACAACCGCTTTTTTGTCACTCTCACCCTTCTTGAGATACGGGTGATTGATCGTGCCGGACTTCGCCAGCATGGAAGTCACTGTCCGGTACATATACTGGAAATACGGGTTCGTCTGCTCTGCACGGTTCTTGGCTTTCTGCAGCTTCACGGTAGACACCAGCTTCATGGCTTTTGTGATCTGCTGTGTACTCTGTATACTGCTCTTACGTCTCTTTATGTCTCTCATCGAGGCCATAATACGCACACCGCCTTTCTGCCGTCTACTTTGTGAACTCTGCCTTGCACTCTGTGATTGCCTTTATGAGCTTCGCTTCTGTCTCTTCGCTGATTACCTTCTCAGTGCGGATTGCTTCCGGAACCTCCGGATACTTCGTATCCACATACTCGAACAATGCCTTCTCAAACGGAAGGATGTCCGCAACCGGAATATCCATCAGATATTTGTTGGTTGCCGCGTAGATAATCATAACCTGCTTCTCAACCGGCATCGGCTGATACTGCGGCTGCTTTAAGATCTCCTTGATGCGCTCGCCCTGCGTCAGCTTCTCCGTCGTATCCGCATCCAGCTCGGAACCGAACTGTGCGAAAGCTGCAAGCTCTCTGTACTGTGCCAGCTCGGTACGGATCGGCGCCGCGATCTTCTTCATTGCCTTGATCTGCGCAGAACCGCCTACTCGTGAAACGGAAAGACCTGCGTTGATAGCCGGCCGGAAACCTGCGTTAAACATCTCTGTCTCAAGATAAATCTGACCGTCCGTGATGGAGATCACGTTGGTCGGGATATAGGCAGATACATCGCCCGCCTGCGTCTCGATAATCGGAAGCGCGGTCAGGGAACCGCCGCCCAGCTTATCGGAAAGTCTTGCTGCACGCTCAAGCAGTCTTGAGTGTAAGTAGAAGACATCTCCCGGATATGCCTCACGTCCTGGTGGTCTCTTGAGGAGCAAGGAGAGTGTACGGTATGCCGCTGCGTGCTTACTTAAATCATCGTACACAACGAGAACATCCTGTCCGTTCTCCATCCATTCCTCACCGATCGCACATCCGGCGTACGGTGCAATATACTGTAACGGTGCAAGCTCACTCGCCGTCGATGCAACGATGGTCGTGTAAGACATAGCGCCGAACTCTTCGAGGGTCTTAACGATTGATGCAACTGTCGATGCCTTCTGTCCGATGGCAACATAGATACACTTTACGTTCTGTCCCTTCTGATTGATGATGGTATCCAGCGCGATCGCTGTCTTTCCGGTCTGACGGTCTCCGATGATTAGCTCTCGCTGTCCTCTTCCGATCGGAACCATGGAATCAATTGCCTTGATACCTGTCTGTAACGGTGTGTCTACGGATTTTCTGGAGATAACTCCCGATGCCACACGTTCGATCTGACGATATTTCGATGTCTGAATCGGTCCTTTGCCATCAATCGGCTGTCCCAATGCATTTACGACACGGCCTAACATGGCATCGCCAACCGGGACCTCAACCACACGCCCCGTTGTCTTTACCGTATCTCCCTCGTTGATGTTCTTCTGGGAACCGAGAAGTACGGCACCCACATTGTCCTCCTCGAGGTTCAATACCATTCCGTATACTTCGCCCGGGAACTCCAAAAGTTCTCCCTGCATTGCATTGTCAAGACCGTGAATACGTGCGATTCCATCAGCCACCTGAATTACGGTGCCAACGTCAGCTACTTCCAACTGCGCTGCATACCGTTTGATCTGTTCTTTGATGACGGAACTTATTTCTTCTGGTTTTAAATTCATGGAGCGCATTCACCTGCTTTCAACTGTATTTTGGATAATTCGCGCGTCAGATCGTACAACTTTGTCCTGACCGTTGAGTCAACGACACGATCGCCAATGCGAATCATCATTCCGCCTATGATCGCGGAATCCACTTCATAATGCATTTCAAATGTTACATACTTTGTGGTCTCTAATAAGCGTTTCACCACTGCTGCCTTCTGCGCATCCGATAATTCCATTGCAGTCGTCACATATGCAGTCCCGATACTCTTATATTCTTTGACCTGATCATCAAAATACGCCAAAACCTTCCCGATCTGTGCAAAATGATCCTTTTCCACAATCATGCGCAAAAGTCCCACCAGTTCTGCACACACCTCACCGGTAAAAATCGATTCGATGATCTTTACTTTTTCTTCTTTTACGATCTTCGGGTGACGCATCAGCGCGAAAAGCTCCGGATTTTCCTCCAGTGCGGTCTGCATGGCTCTGGTCTGCTCCCAGATCTCATCCAGCCTGCCGCTCTCCACTGCGACCTCGAACAGTGCATCACCGTATACCTTTGATACTAGCTTTGCCATGTCGAATCACCCATTTCCTTTAATGTCTCTTCCACAAGCGCATCCTGTACCGACGCATCGATATTTGCCGCAACCACTTTTGCAGCCATCATGGATGCAACCGTGATCATCTCCTGTTTGACATCATCCATCGCACGCTTCTTGGAAAGCTCTGCTTCCTCGTTCGCTCTCTGGATAATGCGGGCAGCCTCTTCCTTCGCTTCGGACTCGATACGCGCTGCATTCTTCTGCGCCTTCTGTCTGGCCTCACTTAAAATCTGTTCAGCTTCTTTGTCGATGTTCTTCAATCTGGCTTCATAATCCGCCTTCAACGCCGCTGCATCTTTTTTGTCATTCGCGGCATCCGACAACTCTCCGGCAATCTTTTCCCGTCTGTCGGCGAGCATCTTTCTGACAGGATTAAACAGCAGCTTCGACATCATCATGAACAGGAAAAATACTGCAATCGCCATGAGCACGACATCGTGGAGCAGCTGGAAATCCAGATTAAAGAGTCTGGTCATCTCTTCCAAGGTCCGGCCTCCTTTCCGTTATATTCGTTCTCTCCGTCTCTTCCTATACCAACGGTTTTACGAAAAGCAGGAGCATTGCGATCAAAAGACCATAGAGACCTGTCGTCTCCGCAACCGCCTGGCCAAGTAACATGGTAGACATGATGTCACCCTTTGCGCCCGGGTTTCTTCCTACTGCTGCAGCTGCATGTCCTGCTGCGATACCCTGTCCAATACCAGGTCCGATACCGGCGATAACCGCCAGACCTGCACCGATTGCTGAGCATGCTAAAATTAAATCTTCTCCTGTGATATTCATACTGATACCCTCCTAAAATAATCTTTTTGGTTTCGACGTCTATTCCGTCTCATAGTTCTGACTGATGTAAGTCATCGTCAACATACAGAATACGTATGTCTGAATTGCTCCCGAGAACAAATCAAAGTATACATGAAGCGCCGCCGGCCAGATAATCGCTATCTTGCCAAGCAGTCCGTATACAAGCGCCATCATGACCGTTCCTGACAGTACGTTCGCAAACATACGTAAGGAAAGAGAGATCGGTACTGCGATCTCGCTGATCAGGTTGATTGGGAACCAGATCGGCAGCCACGGCGGCAGTGGAGAACACATATCTTTCCAGATCTGCTTAGGCGGCAGATTCTTGAACTGCGTGATATGGATGAGAGCAAATGTGATGAGACCTAACGCCAGCGTTGTGCCGTAGTCGGCAGTCGGCGGTCTCAACCCGAACAAACCGGAAATATTGCTCATAAGTATAAACACAAAAATCGTGCTGATGTAGTTCACGAATTTCGGCGCCGCAACTTTTCCCATTGTTCCATATACCATCGCATCCAGTTTCTCTACCATGATCTCCAGAACATTTTGAAAGCCCTCCGGAATTTCCTTTGCATGTTTCATCGTCCGATTTGCCGCGATCGCCAGCCCCAACATCAGCAGCAGCACAATCAGAATGCAGACGTGCGATGTTGTAATCCAGACCGTATGACCAAAGATCTCATAGGAAAAAATCCCATGTATCATGAAGTCAATATTATCGGCACCAGAAGACATCAAAATTGCGTTATTCACAATTTCACCTCCTTATAGAGCTTCATTTTCTCTGCTGTCCGAAGGCACATCACCTCTTCCTCCAAGCTTTGAAATGAATCTATGTGCAAGGGGCTGCAGATACGCTGATATCTTCAATCCCAAAACACCAATAAATGCTGCCGGCAGACTGCCAAGCTCCCACTTCATCATCACGAAAAACACAATGACGACCACCAGATACCTGGTAATGGACCGGGCGATAATCTTCGACCGGGCTTTCGCCTCCCCGTAGATCTCAACCGCATCCCGCAGAACCACCGCCATATTGACCGCCATCCCGCAGGCAAGGGCAATGCCTATGGCAAGTCCGGTAGTAAATCGCAGCTTGTCCGGCACGAACCAGATTCCCGCCAGAAAAACCGCCGCCCCATATGCAATAATTCCCAGAACAAGACCGGGCAATGCATCATTTAGTCTTCTCAACATGATCCCGCTTCCCCTCATTTCCCTGTCCGTAGATCTTCTTAGCCATCTTAAATATATTATTAAATCCGGCAAGTGCGCCCATGATAAACAACGGCACTGTTATGATGGGCATTCCGTATTTTTTCCCAAGCCACGCACCGAGCAGCGTGCACATCACGATCGGCACGATCATGTTCAGTCCAAACTGCAGAATCAGTGTCAAAGACTGGAAAACCTTTCGCTGATTTTTCATATAAAATCCTCACCGTACCGCAGTCTCTGCTGCAACCATTGCCTATTATTTTTCCCATAACAAATTCTTTTATAAGTATAAAAGATTTGTAAAGAAAAATCAACCGACGCAAAGAAACTGTTTTAAAAATAAATGGATATTCTGGAATTTACTGACACCAAAAGGAGCCGCCATTTCTGGCGGCTCCAAAAGCCCTTTTTCTACAGCTGGATCGTGACGATCCTGCCGGTATGTTCGTATTTCTGTATATCCACCCCTGCGGCAGAGAGCATCTTCCGCGACGCAATGGTTGACGGCGTCCCGTTATACTTGTCGCTGTCGTAAACCAGCCGCTTGATGCCTGCCTGGATGATTGCCTTGGCACATTCGTTGCACGGAAACAGCGTGACATACATGGTCGCGCCCTCAAGGCTTCCCCCGCGGTAATTTAAAATCGCATTCAGTTCGCTGTGCGTCGTATAGAAATACTTGTTCTCCAGCGGTTCGCCCTCGCGCGCCCACGGGAAGTCGTCATCCGAACAGCCCGTCGGAAAGCCATTGTATCCCATGGAAAGAATCTTGTGCTCCTCACTGACAATGCAGGCTCCCACCTGTGTATTCGGATCTTTGGAGCGCATCCCCGACAAGGTCGCAACGCCCATAAAGTATTCATCCCAGCTGATATAATCTGTACGTTTTCCGCTCATGTTCCTATCACTCCCACCTGTGTCCGCCGCATCAAACAGATTCTATTTCGTGCCGAAAATACGGTCTCCCGCATCTCCGAGTCCCGGTACAATGTAGCCATGCTCGTTCAGATGATCGTCGAGCGCGCCGATGTAGATATCCACATCCGGATGTGCCTCCTGCATCTTTTTCACACCTTCCGGTGCTGCGATAATGCACATCAGGCGGATATTTTTTACGCCTTTATCCTTTAACATCTGAATCGCCGCAACCGAAGATCCTCCTGTCGCAAGCATCGGGTCTACCACGAACACCTCTCTGTTTGCGCAGTCTGCCGGAAGCTTGCAGTAGTATTCTACTGGCTCTAATGTCTCAGGATCACGGTATAATCCGATATGTCCGACCTTTGCCGCCGGGATCATGTTGAGCATACCGTCCACCATGCCGAGTCCGGCACGTAAGATCGGGACAACGGCAAGCTTTTTGCCCTTTAATTCTTTGACCGTGGTCTTGCAGATCGGTGTGTTAATCTCCACATCCGTAAGCTTTAAGTCTCTGGTTGCCTCGTAGCACATCAGCATTGCGATCTCGCTGACCAGTGTACGGAAATCCTTGGAACCGGTCTCCTCCCTGCGGATAATTCCAATCTTGTGCTGAATCAGTGGGTGATCCATAACTACTACTTTTGACATTTTTTGTACCTTCCCTTTCTGATACACAGAACCTAATCTGTGCCGTTATCTTCACTTTCATTCAATAGGTTCACAAGCTTTAAGATCGTCTTGCGCATCGTCTCATAGCAGAGTCCGTACGCCTGAAGCGTTCCCCCGTAGGGATCGATGATCTCAAGTTCGTCTCCTACCAGTTCCGTAAGAACATAGACATTCTCCGGATCGGCGTGCCCGTACTTTTCCAGAATCTTCTCTCTCTGGCTGTGTTCCATGACTAAGACGAGCGCATCCTCCGAAAAATCCTCCTCCGTCAACTGGGTGGACATGAATCCATCCATATTGATACCATTGCTTATCATAACAGCTTCCGCCTTCTGATTCAATGGTTCCGGAAATAAAACCACCAGTCCCCTGGCAAGTATTTCCACCGGATGTTTTAAATTGCATTCCTGCAAAATTCCTGCAGCCATAGGTGCCCTGCAGGTGCCGCTTTCCGCAACAAATATGATTCGATTATATTGTCTCATAGAAATGTCTGCCCTCTCCCTGATGTAGCTATACCGGAATCACCTGATGCCCCGCCGCCTTCAGCAGACGGTTCATAATTGCCTGACCGATGCGCGGTGTGGCAAAACTCTCCGAGTAGATCGCATCCACATTCCAGTCGTCGAACTCGCGCAGGATCTTGTACAAGTGTCTGGCAATGGCATCCTCATCTTCCCTGGCGCCGATGCTGACAACGTGATCTGCCTCGTAGCGCGAAAATGTCTCATCCGTAGCGATCACTCCGACCTTCTGTCCGAGCTGCTGTTTTTCTCTGACCAGCTCATTGATTCTGGCAACGACCTTGTCCGTCTCGCCCTCCACCAGCACAAGATCCGCCTTTGGCGCATAATGCTTGTACTTCATGCCGGGCGCTTTCGGCTTCCTGGCCGAATCCGACGCAATAATTCCCGGATCCATGCGGACTTCCTCACCGAGAACTTCCTGCAGCATCTCCTGTGTGATATATCCCGGACGCAGAATCATCGGCGTCTCCTCGCTCAGATCAACGATCGTCGACTCGATTCCGATGCCGACCGGCCCTCCGTCCAGAATCATCGGTATTCTGCCGTCCATATCAAGCGCCACATGGGACGCCTCGGTAGGGCTCGGCTTGCCAGATGTGTTAGCGCTTGGCGCTGCAATCAGACAGCCGCTCCCCTCGATCAGCCGAAGCGCTACCGGATGCTTCGGCATACGGATTGCCACGGTATCCATCCCGCCCGTGGTCTCATAAGGAACTCTGTCATTTTTCCATACGATCATAGTAAGCGGTCCCGGCCAGAACGCGTCCGCGAGCTTCTTCGCCTGCGGCGGTACTTCCTTCGCTATCGATACCAGATCTTCAAACTTTGAAATATGTACAATCAGCGGATTGTCCGAAGGTCTTCCCTTCGCCGCATAAATCTTTTTCGATGCCTCCGGGTGCAGCGCATCCGCCCCAAGTCCGTATACCGTCTCCGTCGGAAATGCCACCAGCTCTCCCGCACGGATCAGATCACACGCCTCTTTCATGGCCGCTTCGTCTATATTCGCAGAATCTATCTTAACAACCTTTGTCTGCATATTATTCGCCTCTCAACCGTTGTGCATTTGCGGCCGCCGTATCACTGTCTCCTGACCTGCTTTACAGTGCGTGCATGACCGCTTCGCTTTCGTGAACATTATTGCATAATTTCACGATTTAGGCAAGTTTGACATTTCGCCCACTATGGGCATTCTTCCGAAAATAGGGCAATTCACTTGCCATGTTTTTGCAAATGTGGCATAATTATCTGCGTTAGGTTTGTCCTGATATAAATGGAAAGGAGTTTCCTATGAAGATTACAAAGTCAGATTTTGGCACATTAAACACAGGAGAAAATATTTATATATACCATATGGAGAACGCAAACGGCGCTTATGTGGAAGTCATCAATTTCGGCTGCCGTCTCGTAAAGATCGTGGTTCCGGACCGCGACGGGAACATGACGGACGTCTGCCTCGGTTTTGATTCCATGGAAGATTACGCGCACGACAACGCCAGTCTCGGCGCTGTGGTCGGCCGTGTTGCCAACCGTATCAAGGACGGTCATTTTTTTCTGGACGGCAAGGAATACCAACTTGCCATCAACAACGGCACCAACCATCTGCACGGCGGACTGATCGGCTACGCTTCCAAGCCCTGGGACGCAAAGATCAAGGACGACAAGCTCATTTTAACCATGAATTCCTACGACGGCGAGGAAGGTTATCCGGGCAATCTCACACTTTCCGTCACCTACAGCTGGTCGGAGGACAATGAGCTGTCCCTTCTCTACGAAGCTTCCACGGATGCGGATACACTGTTAAACGTCACCAGCCACGGCTATTTCAATCTAAACGGCGAAGGCTCCAGCGACATTTTATCCCACGAGCTTTTCATTGACGCCGATCAGATTACAGAGCTCGATGATTCGCAGGCACCGACCGGCAGATTCCTTCCGGTAGAAGGAACGCCGTTTGATTTCCGCTCCATGCACACCATCGGAAAGATGATGGATTCCGACTACGAGCAGTATCACAAGTTCGGCACCTACGATCACAACTTTGTCATCAACGGCACCGGATTCCGTGAGGCAGCGGTTCTCCAGTCAAAGGAGAGCGGTATCCGCATGACATGCTTTACCGATCAGCCGGGTATGCAGCTGTATGTGGCAAACCAGCCAATCGAGGTCACTGGCAAGAACGGTACGCAGTATGCCCGCCATACGAGCGTGTGTCTCGAGACACAGCATTTTCCGGACGCGATCAACCATGACAATTTCCCGAGCATCGTGCTGACACCGGATGAGCCGTTCCGTTCCAAGACACTGTATCATTTTTCAACATTCTAGCAGAAGCTCCAGCATGGAATATATTTCGTAACAGCATTATGTGCTAATTTAAGTACACGGCTTTTTTGACTTGAAAGCCGTGTATTTTTGTATTAGAATGTCTTAAAGGTTATCTATAAGGGTAGCCGGGTTTTGATTACAAATTAAGGAGGGAATTTAAAATGGCATACGTTATTTCTGATTCTTGTGTAAGCTGTGGAACATGCGAGCCGGAATGTCCAGTAGGAGCTATTTCTCAGGGAGACAGCCAGTTCGTAATCGATGCAGGTTCCTGCGTTAGCTGCGGAACATGTGCAGGAGTTTGTCCTACAGGAGCTATCAGCGAGGGTTAATCTTTCGTACATAGCCAAAAGCCGTCACGCTTGTGACGGCTTTTTCTTTTTCCAGAGTTTCTTTTCTTTCTGTTCGTCCTTTTTGCGGATGTTTCCACGGATCGCAGCATCCAGTCTGCGGAAGCGGTCCTCCTCTGCCTCTTCCCGTTCCCGCATGAGGTAATTCATCTCCTTGATCACCTGTTTTCCTACCTCCTCGCTGATGCTCTGCCCCAGTTCTTCATTGTTGGCGGCAAGCGCTTTTCCCACTATCTCGGTCATCAGTTCTGTGAACTGTGCCATCTTATCCGTATTGTTTAGAATACTCTGCGGGCTCTCGGTAGTATTTTTTACTGGAAGCTGCTGGGGTGCAGCGGGCTGCACCGGCTGTGCCACTGCTGCCGGCTGCGCCGCGACCGGTTGTACCGGCTGCACGGATTGCTGCACCGGCTGTGCCACTGCTGCCGGCTGTGCCGCGACCGGTTGTACCGGCTGCGGGATTGCAGCGGCCGCTCCCGCAGAAAGCGGTGCCTGTCCCACGGGAATCGGTGCTTCTGCCGTCAGCCCCTCGATCGGTCCGTTATGTACAATCATGCGTATCGCCTTCAACTGATAGCCCTGTTCCTTTAGTTCCTTGATTCTCTGAAATTCCGCAATGTTTTCCTTCGTATAATACCGGTGTCCCATCTCATTGCGCGGGATATTCAGTTCCAGTTCATCTTCCCAGTAACGTAACACATGTGATTCGACGTGGACGATATTTGCCGCATCGGAAATCATATAACGTACCTTTTCCATACACCCTCCTATATTGTAATTCCTTAACTTATATTATAGGTGTATCGATTCTTCCGTACAACAAAAACCGCTCGTCTTATTGCGACACAAATCGCCGGTCTTTCTTATTTTTCACAGAACTAGGCGAGTGTTCTGACCCACGCCTCCATCTGCGCTCTGTCATATCCGTTCAACATCTTACCGCTCTTCCAGTTCACGCTGTCCGGGCAGAGTGCATGCAGCACTGCTTCTGTTTTTCCCATACCGCTTCCGCCGGATGTTGCAAACGGGATCACCGTCTTTCCGGAAAAATCATAGCTCTCCAGGAACGTGTTGATAATCGTCGGCGCAACATACCACCAGATCGGGAATCCCACATAGACGGTGTCGTACTGCTCCATATGCTCTACCTTGTCCGCAATCGCCGGACGCGAGGACGGATCGTTCATCTCCACCGTGCTGCGGCTCTTTTTGTCCATCCAGTCCAGGTCCGCCTTGGTATAAGGCACCTCGGGACGAATCTCAAACAGATCCGCTCCTGCCATATCCGAAAGCAGCTCTGCCGTCTTCTTTGTGACGCCGCTGCATGAAAAATAAGCTACAAGACTCTTCTGACTCATCATAATCCTCCATTCTTAACTCTTTTTTCTATAAATTAAAATGTTTAAAACAACCTTCTCTAGCGGTAAGACTTCTCATAAATCGCCGTGCACTCTTCGTCTGTCATCGGCACCGGATCACAGGCAAACAGTCCACCCATCGTCGCCTTTGCATTCCTGGCGAGAACCATGCTCTCCTCTTTTTCGATGCCGTAATCGGACATCTTTAAGTCTGATACGCCGCAGTCTTCCTGCAGTTTCTTTAACGCTGTGATAAAATCCTCCGGCGCCTTGGCATCTTTCATGCCGAGTGCCTGCGCCATGCGGACAAACCGCTCATCACAGCAGTGTTTTTCGATAAAGTGTCTGTAATACTCCACCGAAATCATAATCAGTCCCGCACCGTGCGGCAGCGCCGGATGAAATGCGCTCATCGCATGTTCCATCGAATGTTCGCTTGTGCAGGAACCGACCACCATCGAGTAGCCGGACATCGTATTGGCAAATGCCACATGCTCCCTGGCCTCCAGATCGCTGCCGTCCTTTACCGCGCGCGGCAGGTAGGTTCCGATATTCTCGATCGCCGCAAGCTGGACCATCTCAGACATCGGGCTGCTCACAACCGAGAGGTATCCTTCCACGCTGTGGAACAGCGCATCAAACCCCTGGTATGCCGTGAATTTCGGCGGTACGGTCAGCATCAGCTCCGGATCTACCACTGCAATCACCGGAAACAGCTCATCCATGCCGCCGCAGCCGATCTTCTCATTCGTTGCCGGATTGGTCACAACGCCCCACTGATCCACCTCGGATCCGGTTCCTGCCGTTGTCGTGATCGCGATGACCGGAAGTACCGGATTCACTAACGGCTGCTGCTTTCCGGTTGCTCCTGCCACATAATCCCAGAGATCTCCCGGCTGCTGCGCATACATTGCCATGACTTTCGCCGCGTCCATAACGGAGCCGCCTCCCAGTGCGACAATGAAATCGCAGCCTTCCTTCTTGGCAAAATGTCCTCCTTCCTCGACGATCTCCTTGACCGGATTCGCTCCGACCTTATCAAACAGCACAACCTCCACACCTGCGAGGGAAAGCTCTTTCATCGTACGGTCAAGTGCGCCGCTCGCTCTGGTCGATTTCCCATTTGAGATGACAAGCATTGCCTTTTTTCCAGGCATCTTCTGCTCGTGTAAGTGATTTAACTGTCCTGCTCCGAACAGGACTCTTGTTGGGTTATAAAATTCGTATGACATCCTTCGTTCTCCTCCCATGTCAGTTTTCCTGTTTTCATTGCCTCTTCGTAGCGTGAGATCTTGTAATTCAGACGTTTCCTGGTCTCCTCGATCTGCCGCTGCTGTTCCTCCAGAAGTTCCCGCTGCTCCACCAGAAGCTGCAATCTCGCAGGGATCGTCTTATCGCCCTGCTGAAAAAGCTTTACATATTCAATCACTGCCTCCACCGGCAGACCTGCCTTGCGCATGCAGATGGCAAGCGAAACCCAGCTCTCATCTTTCGGACCGTAATCCCGTATTCCCACTCGCTCGTAGTAGCGGAGCGTATCCGCGGTAATATGATATTTCTCACTGATTTCTTTAATTGTCATGTCCTCTGCTCCTTTCCGGTGCCCTGGAACTCTCTGTTCGTTAGGCATTGTAAGCCCTGGAGTTCACTCCAAGTCAAGAGGTTTTTGTAAAATGTAAACGTAAATTCTTCCTATAACCCTTTATAACGTGTGATGACATTCTCCGGCTTCTCCCCGCAGATAAAATAGTAGTCGAGCTGTCTCTCGCCTTCCGCGTAGAGATATTGCCCGTACGTCTTAATATCGCAGAGCAGCACCGTATTTTTTGCCGCCGCAGCGATGCCATAGCCGCGGTTCGACAGCACAAGCGGCATTCTATGCTTTTTCCCTCCGAAGGATATATAACGCGCATTTAATGTCACATCCAGAAAATCCGTATCGAGCATGCCCTTTGCCTTGATGCGCTCTTTCTTGTCCCAGTCGAAAAATACCCAGCTTCCCTCCTCGCCGATCACTCTCGGCTCCGCGGCATTTTCCGCAAGCAGAAGCTGATTCTCCCTGTTCCAGAAAGAGACCGCTCCGCTCCGTTTATCTACCCGCACCGTAATCTCACCCGCAGCAATCTCAACAACGCTTTTGGATTCCCTGGCGCTCCATGAAAACGCTTCCTCCGCTTTGGCCATCCAGCCCGTAGCTGCAATTTTTTCCGTCACTCCTTTTACAAAGCTGACCCGGATGATGTCCGGAGCGACCGGCGTAATCCGCATCAGCCCGTACATGCTCGCCATCTCTACATAGGATCTGCTCTTTTTTACCCACCGGACCGCATGATTTCCCTTTGCGTGCCCCCGGACGCGCAGACTGGTATTCTCCGGGATCGTCCCGAATGCATACGGGGACGGATTGGTTCCCTCCGGTCCCGGACGCTTCCCTGCCGGCGCCGGAGACGTCGCCATATCCTGCTGCCTGCGCACTGTCTCTGCCTGTGGACGGTGCATTGCCCCGGTCTGCGGACGGTGCACTGTCTTTGCCTGCTGCCCGCGCACTGTCTCTGTCTGCGGACGGACCGCCGGTGATGCCGCCGGTCTTATGACCGGTTTCTCCTCCGCCGCAGGCGCTTTTGCCGCAATGCGTCTGGGGCCGAAATATTCCCGCTCCGCCATATCCATGGCGCCTTCCACCCTGCGCTGCTGCATCTGTTCCTTTTTTGTCCGGACAGGCTTCTCATACTCCCTGGCTTTTGTGAGCGGTTCCGCCGCAAATTCCTTTATATGCTTATCCTGCGGCGCCCTGCCCGCAAGAATTCCGGACAACTCCCCCCGATGGAGAATCGTCAGCTCATGCAGCGCGCGCGTTGCCGCAACATACAACAGCTTTACATGACCGTTGTCCGACGGATATTTTTTCTCCGACGGGTCAAACAGAAGTACCGCGTCAAACTCCAGCCCTTTCGTGTAGGATACCGGAAGCACCATGACGCCGTCCCCGAACTCCTCCGTCTCTCCTTTTGCGCCGTTCTTTACCGGAACGTCCTCTGCCAGCCGAGCCGCAACCCGCTCTGCCTCCTCTTCATCCCGACAGATCACCGCGATGGTCTCGTATCCTTTTCTCTGCCAGCCCTGTATCGTCTCCGCCGCCCGGTTAAGCAGCGCCCGCTCTCCCTGCACCGGTTCCACACAGACCCCGGCGCCATGGCGGATGATCGGTTCCACCGGATAGATGGAAAAATCCCCGTGGCGCAGAATCTCGTTCGCATATGTAGAGATCTCCACCGTGTTGCGGTAGCTTTTCCGCAGAAGCCCAAAAGCGTCATAATCGCCGGTCAGGATGAGTCTGCGCAGTTCATCCCAGTCATTCAGGCCGTACTGAAAATGGATATTCTGCGAGGTATCGCCCATGATCGTGTAGGTGCAGTCCGACAGGCACGCATCCATACACCGGTATGCCATCATCCCGAAGTCCTGCGCTTCATCGATCACCACATGACTCGCCTCCCTAACCGGGTCTGTCTCCTTGATCCGCTTGTAGATATAGGCCAGCGCCGCCAGATCATAGACGTCAAAGGAATTCCCCGGCGGGGTTACTTCCCTGCCACGGGCTGCCTGCGCCGCCAGGAAATCCTGATAGAAGGCATAGACCGATCCCTCCCATTTTCCCTTTCCAAAGTACATCGTGTATTTCCGGTCGAGCCGCTTTTTCTCTTCTGCCGGAAACGTGATGTCTCTTCCCAGGATCTCATTCTCATATCTGGAATGAACAATCTCCCCCAGCATCAGCATTTTGCTCTCCATGGAGTCCGCCGGATGCTCCTTTAGATAGCGGCGGATCTCATCCGCACCGATCAGAAGCTTTCCTGTCTTTTCCAGATAAACGTCCTCCGCCGGCACGCTCTCTTTTTCATATTCTTCGCAGTATGTTTTTAAATCGAGGAACCACTCCGTATCGCACTTGACACTGTTTTTCGGATCGTCTCTCTCCATACTGTGGTACGAGTAGCGTGCATCGTCCCAGTCTTCATATAGAAGCCGGACAAACAGCTGCTCCATCGTCAGCTGACGGATTCCATACACATCCAGTTCCGGGAGAACGCTCGTGATATAGTTCAGAAGGATCCGGTTGCTTCCCACAATGTAAAAATCCTCCGGCCGGAAATCATCCTTATAGTTATACAAAATGTAGGATATGCGGTGCATTGCCACGGTCGTTTTTCCGGAACCTGCCACGCCCTGAATGATGACGTTCGTCCGCGGCGAGCGGCGGATGATGACATTCTGCTCCTTCTGGATTGTCGCAATGATCTCTCCCAATACCGCTTTCTTGTTTTTTGCAAGGTATTTTGTCAAAAGTTCATCATTGGCAACGACATCCGAGTCGAAGAAATCCTTCAGCACATCCTGTTCGATCTCGTACGTCCGCCTGCGCACCAGATCCATCTCATAGGTTCCCTCGGAGCTTACCGTATAAGTGCAGGGTCCCATGCTGCTCTCGTAATATACCGATGCAATGGGCGCTCTCCAGTCCAGCACCACCGGCTCTGAGCCGTTTTTCGCAATTCCGGCTCTTCCGATATAACAGGTCTCCTCCTCCTGAGAGATGCCGTCCTTAAAATCAATTCTCCCGAAGTAGGGCTTTTTTCTCGCCTTCTCATAGCGGATCAGATCGTATTCATTTTCCTTTAATCTTGCCGTCGCATTATTCCAGAGTGCAAGGCCTTCTTTGTCTTTCACGTCGTATGTCTCGAGAAGATCCGCCAGATCTTCGTTAACCTTGCGTATGTCCGCCCCGGCGCGTTCCAGATTCTGCTGTGCAACCGAGATCACGTCCGCCAAATGCCGCTCCTCGTCTGCCCTGGTCAGCCCCAGGTATCCGCTTTTCTGTTCTTCCGATGTGCTACGCTTATCCATCCTCCGCTTCACCCCCTGTCTTTTTACTATACCAAAAAAGCAGAGATACCGCATTACCAAATGCATCAAAGGTATCTCTGCTTTTCTTTTTCTATTAAAATATAACGGAAAACCGGTTCTCTACCGCACCGCCTCTGCCTCTGACAATCTCTTTCTGCCGAGAACTCCGCGTGTTCCAAGCAAAAGCAGCAGACAGACGACAGATAAGCTTCCCCCCGCAAGAAGGTATTTTCCCATCCCGGCGGTAATCGCGCTGATCTCAAACAGCGACGGCAGGATGGCGAGACCGCCAAAGGTTCCTATCACCATCGTGATGCAGATGAAGGTACGCAGGCCGTTAAACGGAATACAGCTCTTCACCACGGCTGCCATGGAAATAAAGATCAGCAGAAAATACATGACTGTCTGCCGCTGCTCCACCGTAAACGGTGCAATGATACTGGTGACTGCGACCATCGCCATGACTGTGAGGGCAAACGGCAGCGCATTGGATAACGCCGTCTTTAAGAATCTGCCGCGTATCTTGCGCGTGTCGGATTCCCAGATGGTAAGGAACGACGGATACCCCTCGATTGCCGCATCCAGCACAGTAATCTGAATCGGGATAAACGGGAACGGAATGTTTGCCAGCAGGCAGATCACCGAAACCAGCACCGAGTAGATGGTCTTAATAAAGAAGACGCTCGCCGTTCTTGTGACATTGTTCACGACTTTCCGCCCTTCCATCACGACCTGCGGAAGATTGGTAAAATCGGAATCCAGCAGTACCACCTGCGCGATCTGGCGGCTGGCATCGCTTCCGTCCGCCACGGCGATGGAGCAGTCCGCCTCCCGCAGCGCCAGAAGATCATTGACTCCGTCTCCCGTCATGGCTACCTGGTGTCCCTGTCGTTTCAGCGCACACACCAGTTCCTTTTTCTGTCCCGGCGTCACTCTCGCAAACACCGCGTACTGCTGGCAGATCTGCTCATAGTCAATGTCCTCTCCGAGCGTCGATAAATCCACGGCATCCTTCCACCGGTACAGTCCTGCCCGCTTTGCAATCATGGAGACCGTCTTGACATGATCTCCGGAAATTACCTTGACGTCCACGCCTTCCCGGTGGAAGAAGTCAAGCGTCTCCCTGGTGTTCTCACGGATGGTATCCTCCAGGACAACCCCGTAGAGCGGCTGTATCTCTTCCGGCAGCGCCGCTTCGTCCTCCCACTGCATCGGGACATAGCCCACAATGATAACCCGGCATCCCTCTTCCAGCTTCTGTTCCAGTTCCCCCGGCAGCTTTCGCATCAGCTTTTCCGGAGCGCCGACAAAAACGCTGCCCGCTCCCGCAAAACTGATACATCCCCATTTGCGCTTTGATGAAAACGAAATCTTATGTGCCGGTGTATAAAATGCCTGACCGCCAAACGCCTCTTTCAGCGCCTGGAATGTCGCATTGTTGTCGTCGGAGGCCGCCAGATACGACTGCACGAGTTTTTCCGGTTCGCCCTGCGGCAGCGCCTTTCCTGAGAGCCCCGCACCGATTTCCATGACAGTGTCCACCGTAAGCTTTCCGTTTGTAATCGTTCCTGTCTTATCCAGACACAGGGTATCCACATGCGCCAGTGTCTCCAGGGAGTAAATATTCTGAACGAGGATCTTCATTTTTGCCAGCCGGATGACTCCGGTCGCCAGTGAAATCGAGATTAAAAGTACCAGTCCCTTCGGCAGCATACCAAGAAGCGCCGCGGCGGACGACACCACCGCTTCCCGCATGGGCGCCTGCCGCAGCAGGAAGGCCTCGAAAAACAGAATCACACCCAACGGAACAATCAGCATACTGGTAAACCGCGTTACCTTATTCATAGAGCCAAGCAGTTCCGATGCCACACGTTTTTCCTTTTTTACTTCGTTGGCAAGCTTTGTAGCATAATTTTCATTTCCGACATGCGTAACCTTCGCATATGCCTTACCGGAAATGACAGAGCTTCCGGAATATAACTCACTTCCAGCCTCCTTGACCACTGCATCACTCTCTCCTGTGAGCAGCGATTCATTCACTTCCAGCATGCCTTCCACAACCACCGCATCGTTGCAGATCTGATTGCCGCTCTGCAACACCATCAAATCACCCTTTACAACCTCATCCAGCTCGATTTGAATGTCCTTTGCCCCGCGGCGCACACATACGCCCGGACGGTTTAGAATCGAGAGTTCATCCACCAGCTTTTTCGCCTTTAGCTCCTGTGCAATTCCGACCGCAATATTTAAAAAAATTACCGCCAGAAACAGCATATTTGTGTAAGCACCCACGGCAAATAAAAGCCCTGCAATGATAAAGTTCAGCAAATTAAATAACGTAATTACATTTTCACGAATAATCTGCGCCCTGCTTTTTGTAATACTCTTTGCGCCTGTTCCTCCTTCTCCGCGCTCACGGCGCTCCTGCACTTCCTGCGCGGACAGTCCTGTCATATTCGCATCCATGATCTGTTCCTCCTGTTTTGCTTCGGATCGTAATGTGAAACATTTTCCAATGGTAACATGCCAAACCGCCGCTTTCAACGATTGTCAACGTTTCCATACGCCGCAGCCCGTTTTTGTACTCTTTCTTGATACCTGTGTAAGGTACTCCCCATAAGAATGGAACTGCCGCAATAAGCATATCGCGCTTTGGGGTGATAAGTAATATTACAGGAAAACCAGAGACAAAAAAGTTCCAGAATAAACAGACGGCGGCAAAATCTTTGAAGCAAAATTCGTGTATTTCTTCCATACCGCGGCTGGCATCCCATTCCGTGTCTTTGCCACGTTTGGACACTCTAGGAGTGTGTCCGACAAGTCGCAGACAATGAGCGGACTTTCTGGTGTCCCTAATGGCACCTCTTCACAGACAATATAAAACCGCGCGAACCGAAACTCGTCGGCATCTGCTATTGAAAATAAGGCAGATGCCGACTCAGACATCGGCTTCGCGCGGTTATGTTTTGTTCAGAGGTGGCCATAAGGGACACACACAAAAGTCCTAAAATTGTCTGCCGGCTTGCGGACACAATCCGTAGAGTGCTCCAAACTTGGAAAGACATGGATCATCACGGATGCCAGCTGCGGCATGGTTAGAAATACCAGATTTTGCGGTCAGATTTGCCGCCGCATGTTTATCTGGAACTTTTAAGTATCTATTTCTAATAATATTACTTATCACCCAAAAGATGTCTATGCTTATTGCTGCAGTTCCATCCTATTATTTTTCCATATTCGCAAACTTTGTGTACTGCGGCAGCCATACCAGATTGACGGTTCCGATCGGACCATTTCTCTGCTTGGCTATGATGATCTCTGAGATTCCCTTCATATCGGAATCATGGTTGTAATAATCATCGCGGTAAATGAACATTACCACATCGGCATCCTGCTCGATGGCTCCGGACTCACGCAGATCGGAGAGCATCGGGCGGTGATCCGGCCGCTGCTCCACGGCTCGCGAGAGCTGGGAGAGTGCAATCACCGGCACGGAAAGCTCTCTTGCGAGCGCCTTGAGGGATCGGGAAATATCCGAAATCTCCTGCTGACGGGAGTCTGTTGACTTCCCGGAACCGGACATGAGCTGCAGGTAGTCGATGATGACCAGCTTCAGATCATGCTCTAATTTATATTTTCTGCACTTGCTTCGCATCTCGGAGATCGAGATACCCGGCGTATCATCGATGATCAGCTCGGAATTACCGATGGTTCCGGCTCCCTCGATCAGCTTCTCCCAGTCTGCATCCGAGAGATTACCAGTACGGAGCGCCTGCGCATCCACTCTGGACTCCAGAGAAAACAGACGGTTGACAAGCTGCTCCTTGGACATCTCGAGCGAAAAGATGGCGGTACACATATTTTCGTGAAATGCCACATACTGTGCAATGTTTAGTACAAACGCCGTCTTACCCATAGACGGACGCGCTGCAATCAGGATCAGATCGGACGGCTGCAGACCAGCGGTGCGATAATCCAGATCAATAAATCCGGTCGGTATTCCGGTAACCGTTCCTGAAGTCTTTGCCGCGTTCTCGATCTTCTCGAGGGCATTCATAACGACCTGCCGGATCGGCACGTAGCCGCCGCCTCCGCCGCGGGTGGAGAGAAGGTCGAATACCTTCTTCTCGGTGATATCCATGACTGTCTCGACGCTTTCCTTGCCGACATAACACTCATTCTCGATCTCTTCATTCAGCTTGATGAGCTTTCTGCGCATCGAGTTGTCCTTGACGATCTGTGCATAATACTTCACATTCGCCGAAGTCGGTACTGCCGTCACCAGATCCCGCACAAACTCCAGACTCGCAATCTCCGGCGGAACATCTTTTTCCTTAAGCTTGTTCTGCAGTGTCACCAGATCCACAGGGAGACCCTTGTTGTACAGTTCAATCATCGTATCAAACAAAATCCCGTACTGCGTGTGGTAGAAGTCCTCGCTGATGAGCATCTCCATCGCTGTCACGATGGCATCCTTATCCATAATCATGGAACCGATCACGGACTGCTCTGCCTCAAGACTGTTGGGCATAATCCGCTTTACCAGTGCCTCTTCCATGAAATAAACCTCCTGCTACTCTTCTACAACATGAACGGTAAATGTTCCCGTTACCTTCGGATGAAGCCTGATGGCAACCTCTGTCATGCCGAAGCTTCTGATCGGCTCCGGAAGCTGCATCTTCTTCTTGTCGAGCTCCATGCCGAGCTGCTCCTTTGCCGCTGCCGCGATCTCCTTCGTGGAAACAGATCCGAAGGTACGTCCACCCTCGCCGGCTTTCATCTTGACCGTAATTTTCTTATCCTTTAATTCCTCCGCAAGCGCAAGCGCCGCCTCGTAATTCTCCTGTGCAACCTTGTCTGCGTGCTGGTTCTGCAATTTCAGATCATTGAGGTTCTTCGGTGTCGCCTCAAGTCCCAGCTTTTTCGGGAAAATCGCATTTCTCGCATACCCGTCACTGACGTTCACCACGTCGCCTTTTTTTCCTAATGCCTTTACATCCTGCAATAAAATTACTTTCATATGATCCTCATTTCCGCGCATTCTGCTGCGCTTATCTTGTATTTCCCAAATCGTATTATTCCTCGATGTCGCCTTCTTTTAACATCTCGTCGATCGTATCCTGAATGATGTGCTTTGCCTGCAGCACCGAGCAGTCTGTCAACTGCGCGCCCGCCACATTCAGATGACCGCCGCCGCCGAGCCGCTCCATGATGAGCTGCACATTGATCTCGTCAATCGACCGTGAGCTGACATAAATCTTGCCCTGATATTCGGTCAGCACAAACGATGCCTTGATACCGACGATATTTAACAGCTCGTTTGCCGCCTGTGCGCCCACAATCGTCGGGCTCTCCACATTATCCGCCGGGCACACGGAGATCGCAAATGCACCGCGGTAAACCTCCGCGTGGCGTACCGCCTCCGCTCTTGCCTTGTAGGCCGCCATGTCGTTGCGCAGCATCTTGCGCACGCGCGTCACTTCGGCTCCGGCTCTTCTCAGATATGCCGCCGCCTCGAAGGTGCGCACACCTGTCTTGGTCATAAAGTTGTTCGTGTCGATCAGAATACCAGCGTAGATACAGTCTGCCTCATGCGGCTCCAGCTTGATATTCTCGGAAAAATACTGCAGCACCTCCGCGATCATCTCGCAGGCGCTCGACGCATACGGCTCTACATAGGAAAGCACCGGATTCTCGATGACCTCGCTGCTCTGTCTGTGATGGTCAAACACGCACACCGTATCCGTGCGTTTTAACAGCTCCGGACACTCTGTATAACTCGGCCGGTTCACATCCACAACCATCACGAGCGTATCGCGGTTCGTCAGAAGAATTGCTTCCTCGCTCTTGATAAAGAGATCCGCCGGATAGCCTTTTTCCTCGGAAAATCCTTCCACAAGCGGACGCAGGGAAGATGTCACCTCATTTAAAACAATCTGCGCCTTTTTGCCGAGCACTCTGGCTGCGCAGTACACGCCGATCGCAGCACCGAGGGAATCCACATCGCTGATGCTGTGTCCCATGATAATCACATGCTCGCGGCTCTCAATCACCTCCCGCAGCGCATGTGCCTTGACTCTCGCCTTCACGCGGTTGTTGCGCTCCACCTGCTTGTTGGTCTTGCCGCCGTAATAAGTCACATCCTCGTTGTCGCGGACAACCACCTGGTCGCCGCCGCGTCCGAGTGCAAGATCAATCGCCATTCTGGCGTACTCGTAATTCTTGGTGTAGGAATCGCCGCCGACGCCGATACCGATGCTGAGCGTCACTGCCATCTCATTGCCGACTTTTACCGTCTTGACGTCCTCAATGATGCTGAAACGATCCTCCCGGAGCTTTCCGAGATATTGATTCTTAAAGACAACAAAATACTTGTCATTCTCGATCTTTCTGACGAGTGCATCAATCTCTGTAAAGTATTTGTTCACCTTCCGGTCAATTAACGCTACGAGCAGTGACCGCTTGACGTCCTCGATACTGTCGAGCGCCTCGTCATAATTGTCGATGTATACAAGCCCCGCCACCAGACGCTGTTCCTCGTTCTCGCGGATGTAGCGGTTCAACTCTGTCTCATCAAACAGGTACATCGCCGTCAGATATTCATTGCTCTCATCGAGCGATACGATCGTGCTGTCGTGTGTCATGGTGTCAAAATAAATGCGCTTTAACGCCACACGGTAATACCGGTCATTGTATGTCAGATTGATCGACTCCACCGGCTCGCTCCGCTGCAGCAGCTCCTTGGTCAGCGTCGGGAATACCGTCATGACCGACTTATGATACTTCTTGTCTTTTCCTGTGACCTCCGTAAACTGCTCATTCACCCACAGAAACTTTGCATTATAATCAACCAGTGCATACGGGATTTCAAACTCATTTAAGAGCTGTTTCTGCACGAGACCGTACTGCGTCGCAAAATTGATCAGCTCATCGATCAGAAGCGGCTTATTGCGCAGATAAGCGATCAGCATGATCACAAAATAGAGCAGTACAAACCCAGAAAAAAGCACTCCCGAAGAAGTGTCTTCCATATACACAAACACATTGATGATAATCAGAAGCATTGTAAGCAGCAGCGGCAGATACAAATATGTACGAAGCTTTCCTTTAATCTTTACGTTACTTTTTCTCACAAGCAAGCCTCCATCATTCTATACAAAAACACTATCATACCGTGCATTATACCATTTTGACCGCCCAATATAAAGCCTTTTTTGCCCGAAAAAAGACTGCCCACAACAAGTTGGACAGTCCAAAATTTCAGCCGCTATATCTAGTTGGTTTGCGCTTTATCTAGTTGCCTTGCGCTTCGCTTCCGCCATCTTCCGCCGGCGCGAGCGTCATATAATTCCCCTTATCCATATCGTCGATAAAGTTGTTGGAGATGATCTGGGTGCCGTCCTGCGGCTCCACCTCATCCACAACCTCACTCAGATCTGTCTGGTATCCTCCATTCGGATTATAATGGCAGATACGGTATCCATCTTCCGCTCCACGACCGTATTCCTGGTAAATAATATCATGCCAGCCGTTCGTCATGCGCTCACTAACCGTCACCGGCGTGTGGATTCCCTCAAACGACTCGATCACCTGGAACGTTCCGTCTGCCTGTTCCGATAAGATCAGCGCCGGATCACCGAACGATACCTTTGTATACTCACCGACCACGACAACGAAAATTTCATCTGTTCCATCCTCATTCAGATCAATATGATTATAGTAATACCGGGTCTTGCTCTGCTCTTCGTCCGGAACCTGATAATAAGAGATCAGAAACTCCGCCAGTGCCGGATCCGGCGTCTCCTCCGCGTACTGCGAGACCACTGTCGCCACATCCTCCGCATCCTCCGCCGCAAGGAAATGCTCTTCCAGCACCTGCTCAAGCGTCTGCTCCGTCTGTTCCACCTGCTCGGTCTGCACCGTCTGCTCTGCCTCTGCGCCATCTCCGCCGCATCCTGCCAGCATCAGAACCATTGTCAGCATGACTGTCGTTTTGTACCAGTGTCCTCTCATCCGCGTTCCCACTCCTCTGCACCTCTTGCTCTTACACATACCCATAATATTATATGATTCTTGTCTCATTTCCAAGCCCATTTTTCTATTCTTAAGGAAAGTTTTAGAATCAGCGACATTACGAAAATGCAATCACCTAAAAAAAGACCAGCAATCGGAAGGATTGTTGGTCTTTTTACTTATCAGCTTATTCACTACGATTAAGCGAAACTTATTCGTTGTAATGAAACGAAGCTTATTCGCTGTGATTAAACGAAGTTTATTCACATACGTACGGCATCAATGCCACGTGACGTGCTCTCTTGATCGCTACAGTGAGCGCTCTCTGATGCTTTGCACAGTTGCCTGTGATACGGCGAGGAAGGATCTTTCCTCTCTCAGAGATGTATCTCTTTAACTTGTTGGTATCCTTGTAATCGATCACATTGTCCTTACCACAGAATACACAAACTTTTTTTCTTCTATGCATCGGGCGTCTCTTCATTGGAGCGCCTTCTTTGTCTGCTGCCTTATTGAAAGCCATGATAATTACCTCCTGTTATTATCGTCCATTAGTTAAATGGTAACTCTTCATCAATTCCGTCCGGAATATTCATGAAGCCATCACCCGCTGCACTGCTCGGTGACGGTCTGTCGGAAGGGGTAAAACCGGAATTATCTCCGCCGCCGGAAGCATTCTTGCTCTCTGCGAACTCTACATTCTCAGCAACAACGTCCGTCGTGTATACACGCTGTCCGTCCTTGTTGGTGTAGCTTCCGGTCTGAATACGTCCCTCCAGAACGAATTTAGTTCCCTTACGTCCGAATCTCTCCAGAAACTCTGCAGTTCTGCCAAATGCAACGCAGTTGATAAAATCTGCTGTCTGCTCGTCCCCGTCACGACGGAAACGGCGGTCTACCGCAAGCGAAAATCTTGCGATGGCGGTGGAGTTCTCACCCTGTGAGTAACGCACCTCTGCATCTCTGGTCAGTCTTCCCATAAGAATCACTTTGTTCATATACGATTCCTCTCTTCCCTCAAACAAACGTTATCAGTTCAAAGAATCTCTTATTTCTCGTCTTTTCTCACAACTAAGAAACGAAGTACGTTGTCCATGATACGAACATCCTGCTCAACTTCTGCTGGAACAGTCGGCTCTGCATCGAACTGAATGAAGTAGTAATAAGCTTCGCTCATCTTCTGAACTTCGTAAGCTAACTTCTTCTTACCCCAGTCCTCTACTTCTGTTACAGTACCGCCGGCACGAGTGATGTACTCTTTTGCCTTCTCTACTGTAGCTGTTCTCGCATCGTCTTCGATCTTTGCACTGACAACGAGTGCTAACTCATACTTATTCATGCGAATTTCCTCCTTTTGGTCTCTGGCCCACGTTTTCATTACATGAGCAAGGAATAATTATTATATCACGAGCATCTACTATAACACGTTTTCCCTGTAATTACAAGTGCTTTCTTAAAAAAAGCGCAAAAAACTGCGCAGCGAGCCTATTCCGTCTCCCCCGCCTTGCGCAGCCCTTTGGTATTTTTCTCCACAAGCTTTCTCGCAATCATGATCTGATGCCCGCAACCCGTACATTTCAGGCGGAAATCCGCGCCGACGCGCAGAATCTCCCACTCACTGCTGCCACACGGATGCTGCTTTTTCAGCTTTACGATGTCTCCCACTTCATAATGGTACTGGTTCATGGTCTTCCTCACTTTCCTAATGTAGTGATAGTGTAGCATGTTTCGCTCCGCTGCGGTAGAAAAAAATTTCATTCGCCTGGCGCCCGTCTACACCTCAATCTGCCCGAACACATCGCCGAGTCCCGCCTGAATCAGCAGATCTGCCCTCGCGTCCATCGGCGTCGTCGATTTGTTGATTAACACCAGTTTATTTCCCCGGTAATAATCGATCAGACCGGCTGCCGGATATACCGCAAGCGATGTTCCACCGATAATCAGCATATCCGCATGGCTGATATAAAATACCGCATCCTCCAGCGTCTGCTGGTCCAGTCCTTCCTCATAGAGTACCACATCCGGCTTGATCGTACCGCCGCAGGCATCGCACAGAGGTACTTTTCCCGGATAATCCCTCACATACTCCGCATCAAATCCCTTGCCGCACTTCCTGCAGTAATTACGGTGCACGCTGCCGTGCAGTTCAAGCACGCGCTTACTTCCCGCCAGCTGATGCAGACCGTCAATATTCTGCGTCACGACGGCTTTTACTTTTCCGGCCGCCTCAAGCTCCGCCAGCTTTTTATGCGTGATGTTCGGTTCCGCGTCAAGGCAGAGCATTTTGTCCCGGTAAAAACGGTAAAACTCCTCCGGGTATTTTATATAAAAGGAATGGCTTAAAATCGTCTCCGGCGGATAGTCATATTTCTGGTTGTAAAGACCATCCACACTGCGGAAATCAGGAATTCCGCTCTCCGTAGATACACCGGCTCCCCCGAAGAATACAATATTGTCCGACTCCTTCACCATCTGCAAAAATTGTTCGATATTCGTCATTGACTGGCGCCTCCCATCCCACTGCGATTTTCTCTATCATACACCAACCGCACGCCAAAATCTATTGGTATTCCGTCCGCAGATCCGGAAAACGTTCTCTAAAACGCAAACATCAGCTACAGCAGAACCCAGGTCTTTTAGATAAAGCAAAAAAACAGCAGTCATACGACTGCTGCCTAGAGAGTTGCGGGAATAGGATTTGAACCTATGACCTTCGGGTTATGAGCCCGACGAGCTTCCAGACTGCTCCATCCCGCGCTATATGCAACCACCATTGCTTCCTGTATCACAATGTCCGTTGCTTGTTAACATAATGTATTATAACTCTTTCGTACCCACTTGTCAAATCCGCTTCCGCGCCCTGCTTTTTCCTGCCTTACTCTATCATTATATGCAGTGCCGACATCCTATAGAACCGATTTTTTCATTTTTCTGTTTTCACAGACATTTTTGCAGAAAAAATCCTTCCCGGGCGCAGCCACAGCCGGCGGCTGCTCACATATATCCCGCCAGGATAATGCTTGCGACTGTTCCCGCAGTGGTTGCGATCAGCGCGCCCACCAGCGTGTAACGGCTTTTTTTGATCCCCGCCGCCATAAAATAGACCGACATCGTATAAAAGATCGTCTCCGTGCTGCTCATCATGATGGATGCCATCTTTCCCAGCATGGAATCCGCGCCGTACTCTTTGTAAATATCTAAAAGAAGTCCGGTCGCCGCAGAGGACGAGAACATTTTGACCACCGTGACCGGTATCAGCTCCGGCGGAAAACCCAGCCAGCCGATCCCCCGTCCCAGCAGCCCGGAAAAACACTCCAGAAAACCGGAAGCCCGCAGAATCCCGACCGCCACCATAAGCCCGATCAGTGTGGGCATGATTCCGATGACCGTCTGAAAGCCGTCCTTTGCCCCGTCTATGAATTCTTCATAGATATTCTGTCTGTTCAGAATTCCATAACCGACAATACCGAAAATGAGAAGCGGTATCATTATGTCCGATAGAAAAATCATTACGCCCATGATACATCCAGAATCTTCCGTTATTCTACTATATGGAATCCGAACGGTAAATATTCATATTCACGAACTTTCGGGCTGCGGCATGTCATGCTGCTCTTCCTCATCGTGATTCGTCAGCTTCTCATACTGATCCTGCGACATGGGGCGGCCAAAATAATAACCCTGAATATAGTCGCATCCGAGGTCATTTAAAAAATCCACCTGATGCTTTTCCTCCACACCTTCCGCAATCACCATCATGTCCAGAGATTCCGCCATCCGGATGACCGCCTCGATGATCTTTGCACCCTTTTCCGCGGTATTCCCCTTAGAGAAGAACTTCATGTCGATCTTTAACACATCAAGATCCACGTCCTTTAAAATGTTTAAGGAGGAGTAACCGCTCCCAAAGTCATCCATCAGAATCGTAAATCCGACGTCATGCAGATAATTCACCGCTCTCTGGATCAATTCCGCATCCTCGGAAAAGACGCTCTCCGTCAGTTCCAGGTTCAGATAATGCGGAGGAATATGATAGCGGTGGATGAGGTCAATCAGAGAATCCATAAAATCCGGGTTATAGAGGTTGACTCTGGATACGTTGACCGAAATTGGCGCCGGATTCCTTCCCTGGGAAAGCTCACTGTCTATGAACTGGCAGACTTTCTCCCACACGTAATAGTCCAACTTCGTGATAAAGCCGTTGCGCTCAAAGATCGGTATAAATTCGTTCGGAAGCACGATCTCACCGCCCGGCTTCTTCCAGCGCACCAGTGCCTCCGCTCCGTACGGAGCCATCTTTTTCAGCTGGTACTTCGGCTGGAAATAGACGATAAACTGCTGCTCTGCCAGCGCGGCATCCATCTCGTCAATGATATGCTGTTCGCGGAGCACTTTCTGTCCGATCTCCTCCGTATATAAAACATCGTGAACCATGTACTGACCCTTGCACTGTGCCGCCGCAATCTCAGCGTTGTCGTGCATCGCCGCCACTTCCATATCCGGATCGTCCACCAGATAAATGCCCGCGCAGGTCTCCAGATAATAATGTACGGAATGTTTCCGGATCTCTGCCCGGATTCCTTCCAGTATGTGATAGATCGCCGCACCATCTTCGTAGGGGACACACATTCCGAACACATCGCCGCCAAGGCGTCCGTATGTGCCTCTGCCGTAGGCTGTCATGACCTTGCGGATGGCTCCCGCCACAAAATGGATCAGCCGGTCTCCCTCTTTGGAGCCGTAGAGGGTATTGATAATCCGGAAACGGTCAATGTCAAAATGGATAAAAGCAAAATTCGCTCCCGCGCGCTGGTCTAAAAGTTCGCGGGTCGCCTGGTAGAACTTCTGCTGTCCGTAAATACCGGTAAGAAAATCATATTCCAGAAACCGCACCTTGCTTTTCTCGATGGCGTTTCCTGCGCGCAGTCTCATGATCCCGGGGCTGGAATTCTTCAGAACAAAATCCCATGCACCGAGCTCCAGACTCTTCTGCTCTCTCTCAGGGTCGTCTTCTGTCGTACACACCACAACCGGAAGATAGCTGTACTCCTTCCGCTTCCGATACATCTCCAAAAATTCATAACCGTCCATCACAGGCATCATCAGATCCAGCATAATCAGCGAAATCTGCGCTCTTTTTCTGGAAAGAATCTCCAACGCCTGCTTTCCGTTACATGCCTCGAGGATGTCGTAATCCGATCTCAAAACATCCGCCACTGCCATCCGGTCCTGCTGACAGTCATCTACGATCAGTACATATTTTCTTCTACCCATACAAGCCCCCGTACCTTGAAACACGATCTGCGTTTCTCCTATGTACTATTATAGTTTTTTCGTTTCCTTTCAGCAACGTTTTTTTAACTTACAAAAGATAATTGCCGCCGCGGTACTACATATAGTCGCAATAAGTCCCGGACCCACTACTGCTGCGGGATTGACGCTCCCGTACTGGCTCCGGTACGCGATGATATTGACCGGAATCAGCTGCAGGGACGAGATGTTGACGATCAGAAACGTGCACATCTCATCCGTGGCAATATCCGGTCCGCGTTTCCGCGAGGTTCCTTTTTGTCCGCAGAGTTCCAGGTTACGCTCCTGCAATGCCTCCATCGCTTTTAATCCCGCCGGCGTTGCCGCCCAGCCAAGTCCAAAGACATTTGCAATCATATTCGTCGCAATGTATTCGTTGGCGGGGTGCTCCTGCGGGAGATCCGGAAACAGGAAATGCAGCACCGGGCGCATTCTCCGTGAAAGTCCCTCAATGATCCCCGCCTTTTCCGCAATCCGCATCAGTCCCACCCAGAAAGACATCACTCCCATCATGGTAATACAAAGCGTAACCGCCTCTTTTGCCGAATCGAGCGCCGCCGTCGTAATCTGCGGCAGGGTTCCGTGGAACGCCCCGTAGATGATGCCCGTCAGAATCATAAATGCCCAGAGATAATTCATATCCCCTCACCCGTTTTTATCGTTTCTCCATATATATGCATCCCGGAATAAATCTTGACAGCACCCCCTTGATGCGCAAAAATAGCGCAGAACTTTTGAATAATTGCACATTTTCCCACATAGAATATGTTAATTTTCCGACACAGGAGTTTTCTCCTCTGCCGCGTTTCCGAGGTGTTTGTTTGCATTCTTCGTTTATCCACACATTTTCCAGGCAATTCGTCCTTTTTCCACTGATGACGTCCGTTTTTCTGCTCAACGGATGCTCCCGCTTCTCCATGCAGACGGATTTCGTCGCCGGTTCCACGTCCTCTTTCGATACGTTTCTTGATGATTTTTTCCGGGCGGAGGTCTCCTCCAACACGATCAATCTTCATTTTTCACTGTCCCATCCGGAAAACTACGGCATTACAGAGACTCCGATCACGCTCGGCAGTCTCTCGGAAGAAGCACTTGCCGCATCCCATGCATCTCTGGAGAACACGCTCGCGGCTCTGGCAAAATACGACCGCGATGCCCTTCCGCCCTCCGGTCAGCTCACCTATGACGTCTTGCAGGATTATCTTAAGACGGAGCTCTCCGCATCCGATCTGACTCTCTACGACGAGCCGCTGCGCCCTACGACCGGCATTCAGTCGCAGCTTCCCGTACTATATGAGGAATACCGTTTCCGGCAGCCAGCCGACGTGGAGGACTATCTCGCGCTCCTCGCCCTGACCGGCGATTATTTCGACCAGATCATCCGCTTCGAGCAGCAGAAAGCACAGGCCGGGCTTTTTATGTCCGACTATGCCTGCAACACACTGATTTCACAGTGTAACGCCTTCACAGCTGACCCGGATCAACACTATCTCATCCAGACCTTCGATCACAAAATCGATGCCATGTCAGAATTGACGGAAAACCAAAAGACACTCTACAAGGAAAAAAATGCCGCTCTGGTGCGGGAACATGTGCTTCCCGCCTACACCCATCTTGCCGCGGCGCTCACAGAGCTTCTCGGCAGCGGCAAAAACGATATGGGGCTCTGTTACTTTGCAGACGGAAAAGATTACTACCGCTACCTGGTCTGCCACAACACCGGGAGCGCTTCCGATCTTCCGGCGCTGCAGGACCGGATCTTAGAAAAACGGCAAAGCGACCTGCAGCAGGCGGCAGCACTCCTCTCCGAAAACCCGCAGTTAAAAGCATCCCAGACGACCGTCCGGCTTCCTGCCGCCGATCCCATTGCAACGCTAAACGGGCTGCAGGAGGCGATGCGCGCAAATTTTCCTGCACCACCCGAGACCACATTTACTGTAAGTTCTATTGACGAGTGCATGGAAGACTATATGGCGCCTGCGTTTTACATCACCTCGCCCATTGACGATTATGCGCAGAACTCCATATTTATCAATGCCTCCACCGACACCTCCTCCCTGCGGTATTTCACAACGCTGGCGCACGAGGGCTTCCCCGGCCACCTTTATCAGACGGTGATGTCCTATGAAGCCGGACTACATCCCGTGCGGTTTCTGCTGAATTATCCGGGCTATGTCGAGGGCTGGGCAACCTACGTGGAGATGATCTCGTACCATTATGCCGGGCTGGATGATGACCTCGCCTCGCTGCTCTCCCTGAATCAGTCCGCCCTCCTAAGTCTCTATGCCTCAACGGATCTGGGAATCCACTACGACGGCTGGAGCTTTTCCGACACAACCGCTTTCTGGAAAGACTTCGGCATCACGGATCAGACCGCACTGCGCGAAATCTATGAGCTGATCGTGGAAGAACCCGCCCATTATCTGAAATACTATGTGGGATATATGGAATTTGTGGATTTAAAAGAAAAGGCACAGGAAACCTACGGAAGCGCCTACAGCGATATCGCTTTTCATAAGGCTCTGCTCTCCATCGGTCCTGCACCTTTTTCGATCATTGAAACGTATCTGGATGATTATTATCTGCCGGATGCGGCTCCCCAATAGCCCCGGCGCAGCTTATGCGTCACATGTATCGTTTCCAACATAAACCAAAATTTTTTTGCGAATTGTAATATGATATTGGTAAAAAACGCCGCAACACGGTCATCCCCGTTTGCAGCGTTTTCTAATATAACACAATATTTTCATTTATGTAAGTATTTTTTAAGACAACAGCGCCTGGTAGACATCGCGCTTGCTGATGCCGCGGTCCTTTGCCACCAGCTTCATCGCTTCCTTCCGGCCGATCCCCTGCTTCTCATAGACTTCCATATGCTCCTCGAGAGACAGGTTCTCCCAGTTCTTCTGCTCTTCCTGCTTCAATTCCTCAAATGTCTTTCCGGCGATTATCAGGACATACTCTCCGCGGGGTTCATTGTCTTTATAATATTGAAGAATCTCCAAGAATGTCGTTAATGTCTTTTCCTCGTACCGCTTTGTCAGTTCCCTGCACACGGTTAATTTGCGGTCTCCGAGCGTCTCATACAGCTCTTCCAGCGTGCGGATCAGATGATGCGGCGCCTCGTAGATGATGATCGTGCGCGTCTCATTGACCAGCTGCGAGAGCACTGCTGCCCGCTCTTTTTTCTCCTTCGGCAGAAACGCCTCAAACGCAAACCGTCTGGTCGGCTGCCCCGACATCGTGAGTGCGGTGATACATGCCGCCGGTCCCGGCAGAGATGTCACCTCAATCCCTTCCTCATAGCAGATGCGCACGAGGTCTTCCCCCGGATCCGAGATCCCCGGCGTCCCCGCATCCGTAATCAGTGCGATGTTGAGTCCTTCGCGCATCTTATCCACCAGCTGATACGCTTTCTCGATCTTATTGTACTCGTGATAGCTCGTCATCGGCGTCCGGATCTCAAAATGATTCAACAGCTTGATGGAATTTCTGGTATCCTCCGCCGCAATCAGATCGACTTCCTTTAAGGTTCTCACCACCCGGTAGGTGATGTCCTCCAGATTTCCGATCGGAGTGGCACACAAATATAACTTTCCCGCCATAACTTTTCCTTTCGTCGTGCATAAAGCGCGCACATCCTGTATACTTCCCGCGTGCATTCCTGCCTGCTATCCGACAGACTTCTCCTCGGCCACATTCCCCACTCCTGCAAGCTTCGGTGCAGCGAAATACAGTACGATTCCTCCGATCACCGCGCCGATGGAGATCAACTGCGACGTGGACAGCACACCCACACTGCCTCTGTAATCGTTGCGCAAAAACTCCACGGCAAATCTTCCGATTCCGTACAGCACAAGATAAGCCGCCGCAACGCGTCCGGTCTTCGGTCTCTTCGATGCAAACCATAACAGCAGCGCGCAGATGATAAAATCTCCCGCCGCTGAGATCAGCTGCGTCGGTATCAGCTTCACACCGTTCGGTGCGAACGAGGAGTTATGAAACGTGATTCCGTACCACGCATCCGTCTCCCTGCCGTAGCAACAGCCCGCAAAAAAGCAGCCAAAGCGGCCGAAGCCTTGTGCAAACGAAACCGCCGGCATCACCAGATCAAAATACGGCATAAACGCCTGCTTTTTCGTGCGGCAGTAGATATAACTTGCCAGAATTCCTCCGATGATTCCTCCGTAGACCACATAGCCGTTCTTGAAATCCCAGAGGATAGACGGATCCTTCATGATCTCCGGAATCTCTACAATATAATATAAAATCCTGGTTCCAAGCATTCCGCCGATGATGGCGCAAAAGAAAATGCCCCAGATGAGATCCTCATCATAGCCTCTCTTTTTGCCCCGGCGCAGCGTCATCAGCAATGCCGCCAGAAAACCCGCTGCAATCATCACTCCATACATATGAATGGTAATCGGTCCTATCACAATATCATTAAACATATTCTTTTCCTTTCTGCCACAGCGTCCTGTCCGCTGCTTTCTGTGCCGCCATACCCGGTCATTTGTTAATATCCGTAGATATCATAGATTTCATCCGTGTATACACCCTGTTCCTTATAAACGATCAGGGGTTTTTCCACGGTCAGTCTCGATCTGCCGCCGCGGCTTCCCTCCAGCAGAACCATGTTCGGCTCCTTGTCCACGTACGGATAGACCAGCTGCATCCGCTTGGGTTCAATGCCGTAAGCAACCATTTTGCTCATAATCTCCGCAAGCCGGAACGGACGGTGTACCATGTAAAATCTCCCGCCCGGCACAAGCAGCTTCGCCGACTCCCGCAGAATGTCGTCCAGAGTACACAGAACCTCATGACGTGCGATCGCTTTGGCCTCCGCGCCGGAGCTGATTCCGTGCTGCCCGATCATATACGGCGGATTGGTGGTGACAATATCAAAAGAAGATGCCCCGAATATTCCCGAGGCATCTTTGATATCGCCTGTCACAACCCGGATCTTTTCTTCCAGGTGATTATATAATACGCTTCTTCTCGCCATATCCGCGCTCTCTTCCTGAATCTCCAGCGCGGTAAAATCTTCTGCCTCTGTCTTTGCCTCCATTAAGATCGGGATAATTCCGGTGCCCGTCCCCAGATCGAGCACGCGCTCTCCCCGTCTGGCACGCGCGAATCCCGACAACAGCACGGCATCCATACCGAAACAGAATCTCGCCGGATCCTGAATAATATAGTAGCCGTTCCGGTGCAGTTCATCCAGACGCTCGTTTTCATGGACAAGATTATTTGGTGTCATCAATCTTGGATTTTCCTCCCTTATCCTCAAGCGCGGACAATTCCTTCAGCTCCTTTGCAGAAAGCTTTATATTTTCCTTTCTGCGGCGCGGACGGAACTTCAGCTCGTCCACCGGATATTCCCGGAGTTCTTTTTCATCGTCCACCTCTACCAGTACCTTCACCATCTGGCGGAGCACATTGACCGAAGACACTTCTCCTTTCAGTCCGTCCACCGTCGTCACGCGGTCGCCGATACCCGGAAGTCTGCTGTTGAGATACTCGTAGGTCTCTTCCTCATTCTTCAGGCAGCACATCAGTCTTCCGCACACACCCGAAATCTTGGTCGGATTCAAAGAAAGATTCTGCTCTTTCGCCATCTTGATGGAAACCGGCGCAAATTCCGAGAGATAGGTGTTGCAGCACAGCGCACGTCCGCAGATACCGATTCCGCCCATGATCTTTGTCTCATCGCGCACACCGATCTGGCGAAGCTCGATTCTGGTGCGGAATACCGCTGCGAGGTCTTTTACCAGCTCACGGAAATCGATTCTTCCGTCCGCCGTGAAGTAAAACAACAGCTTATTATTGTCAAACGTGTATTCCGCCTCGACAAGCTTCATATCGAGCTTGTGCTTGGCAATCTTCTCGAGACAGATGCGGAAAGCATCCTTCTCTTTTTCCCGGTTCTTCGCAACCGTCTTCTCGTCCGCCTCCGTCGCAATGCGGATGACCGGCTTCAACGGCTGGATGACATCCTCCTCCGAAACCCCTTTCGGCTCCATCATGACCGTTCCCATCTCGACACCACGGGCCGTCTCCACGATTACGTGCATTCCCGCATGGATGTCCAGCTTGCCCGGTCCAAAATAATATATCTTGCCCGCATTCCGAAAGCGGACTCCTACTACCTTTACCATATTTCTAGTTCTCCTTTATTGTCAGCAACAGCAGTTCCATTGTAAGGTCAAAGTTGACGTTGGCATTGAGCCGGATCTGCGCTTTGCGCAGTGCCTCCAAGATCGTCTCGATGCCGCTGTAAGAACTCTTCTCTGCCTGCCGCTTGATGTCGTACACTTCATCCTTGAAGATCAGACCGTTCACGTCGCCGGTTGCCTTAAACAGCAGCACGTCCCGATACCATACCATCATCAGATCAAAGTAATCATTGATCGAAAGCTTGTATGTAGCAATCTGCTTTACCGCCTCTGTCATCTCATACAGATCGATGTCCCGAAGCCTCTTGATCAGCTGGAGCACCGCGTCCTTTAACTCGTTGAACTCCTCCGAGGACGCAAGCTGAATGGCTTTTCCGACGTTACCCTGCGCGAATGCCACACATACGTCCGCCTGGTAGTCCGGAATCTGATACTTGCGCATCAGATAGCCGCGGATCTTCTCATCCGGCACTGCCTTGATGTTCAATGTGACACAGCGGGATAAGATCGTCGGCAGAAAAGCGGCAGCGTTTGTGGTAAGAAGAATCAGAATCGCGTAGGCAGGCGGCTCCTCAATCGTCTTAAGCAGCGCATTCTGTGCCTGCTCGTTCATCTTCTCGGCTTCATCGATCATATAGATCTTATATCTGCTGCTGTATGGTTTGATTACTATATCGTTGTTGACCTGGGTACGGATATCATCGACCGAGATTGTATTCGGCTTCTCATGCCGCACATAGATGATGTCCGGCTGGTTCTTCGTCATCGCCTGCTTACAGGAATGACATTCCATACACGGCTCCACATCGGACGGCTGCGCGGCATTTTTCACCACGTCCTCCAGCTTCTCACACTCGAGTGTCTGGGCAAACGCCTCCGCAAGCATCATTTTGCCGGACTTATCCGGTCCGTTTATGATGTATGCATGTGATACCTTATCCATTGTGACTGCATTCTGCAGATGCTCTATGATCTGCTCATGCCCTAAAATAGCTTTAAATCCTGCCATAGCTTCCCTCGTTTTATGTTAAGTCAGAATATCCAACAGAAGTCCCTGGATCTCCCCGATCTTGCTCAAGATCGTGATGTGATCCTTCTCATCCTTGACCAGTTCCTGTGCAAGTTCGTCCAGGTTGGCATCAATCAGCCGGATCAGTCCGTAGACTCTGTGGCGTCCCTTGCGGTCCAGGAAATTCTCTCTTGAAAACTTATGAGAGCGGTAGACCACTTCATTCATAAAATCACGGATCAGTCCGCGGTACTTTTTCATATCGCGGATGTCCATATGTTCCGCAATCCGGTTCCCCTGAAACGTAATGTCAGATAACAGACTGTCCACCTTCGCCTGAAGCTCTGCATCCGTGATCGCGCTCGCCAGCGTAAACTTGAACGTTCCGTCGCCGGTCTCCGTCGTCACCGTGTCCGGCACCTGCGTTACCATCTGTGCCTGATTTACCTTAATATCCAATCTGCCACCCTCTTTCCCTGATCCGTCAATCGTTCTGAGACAATATATAATCGCGGATATTTTCTTCCGTCTGCTTTAAATCATCATTTGCAAACCGCACCGTAATCTGTGCGTCCAAAAGCTTTTCTTCGGAAAAATCTGCCGCGTCCGCCAGAAATCTCCGGCACATCTCTTCATAGTGCGGTTCCCGCTGCTGCCGCTCTCTTCCGATCGCACGCTCCAGCCGGATTCCGTCCTCCACTTCAATATATATCGGAACAACACGTTCCTTTCCGAAGTAGTCCCGGAGCTTCCCGTATGCTTCCAGCGTACCGATCAACAGATAATTCTGCCGCAGATCCTGTATCTGATGGTCATCCACCGTAAAATACTTCCATACTCCCTGCACCGTATCGTATGCCCGAAGTTCAATGACTTTGCCACGCTTTAGAAGATCGGCCAGTTCCTTCTCTCCGCAGAAATAATATTCCACGCCGTCCGTTTCTCCCCGGCGCATCGGCCGCGTCGTGTAGGGAATGATCTTCTTCAGCGAAAGCGCCCCGTCTTCCAGAAGCATCTTATATAATGTATCTTTTCCTGTTGAGCTCTTGCCCATCATGCAATAGATTTTTCCCATTCGCTGCACCTTCTAGTATAATATAGTCTTTAAAAATATACAATCTTTATCCGACCGGGGGCAAGATTTCCCTGCCCTTCCACGTTCAGTTTTCTCTCCCGGCACTCTCTGATGTGCCGGATAAACTCTTCCGTGATAACTTCTCCCGGCACGATGAGCGGAATTCCGGGCGGATACAGGTAGACGTAATCCGCCGCCATTTTCCCGACTGCCTCATCAAGCGGCATCTCCCGGTACGGCAGATCCAGCGCCTGATAAATCTGCATCCGGCGCGGATTCTTCCGATACATGCGCGCCGTGAATCCGGCTTCCGGCACTTCTCCGTCTAATTCCGTCTTCCGGTTCTCTTCAGCGGTCTCATGGAGCTCCGCCATACGCCGGTTCTTTTCATCAATCTCATGGAGCGCCGTCACAAGCCGCCGCATGCCCTCGTCCGTATCCATAAGGCTTGTCATGCCGAGCACATAGTCCGCCGACACCATCTCCATCTGGAGATGATAGTGTCCGAGCAGTTCCTGATGCAGCGCCTCGCCGCCCATGGCGCCCGCATAAATAATCAGCTTGGAATCGTCCCAGTCATACGCTTCTTCCTTGCAGAGGTCTTCCCGCCGCATGACATGCAGCTGCGCAAGATCCGCCGTATCACGGTAAAATGCATCCAGACGTCTCCGGTATTCCGCAAAAAGTTCTGCCCCCTGCTCACGGAGCAGGTCGATGCATGCATCCATTCCCGCCATAAACAGATACGACGGCGAACTCGTCTCATAGACGCCCAGATACCGTGCCACGCGCCCGGGATCAATCCGCGTGCCGTTACAATGCAAAAGCGCCGTCTGTGTAAACGACGGCAGCGTCTTGTGCAGACTCATAATCACGGCGTCCGCCCCAAGGCGCACCGCATTTTCCGGGAATCCGGCTCCGAATCCGAAGTGGGCCCCGTGCGCTTCATCGACAATCAGCGCCGCCCCGTGTGCATGACAGCATGCCGCAATCGCCGCGACGTCCGACACGATCCCCTCGTAGGTCGGGGATGTGAGGATCACAACCGCAATATCCGGATGCTTTGTCAGCGCCTCCTCCACCTGCGCCGCGGTAATCTGTCCCTGCAGATCTCCCCGCGTAATTGCCGGATAGAGGAACTCCGCCGCGAGTCCCTGCATGGAAATCGCGTGATAGACCGCTTTGTGGCAGTTCCTTGCCGCCAGTACCTTATCTCCCCGCCGTGCGGCAGCGCAGATGGCGGCAAGCAGTCCGCAGGTGCTCCCGTTTACCAGGTAATACGACCGGTCCGCACCGTAGAGCTTCGCCGCGCGCTCCTCGGCCTCCCTGATAAGCCCTTCGGCATGATGCAGGTTGTCAAATCCGTCAATCTCCGTAATATCGATGGTATACGGATTTGGAAACGGAAGTGCCCGGCGCTTGTGCCCCGGCATATGAAAAGGGTAGACATCCGATTCCCCGTATGAAATTAGCTGTTGATACAAATGCTCTCTCTCCATTGTTCCTATCACTTTCCCCTGTCAATCCGTCTTGTTTTGTTCCGTCGATCCGCGCAGCAGAATTTTTGTCACTTGAACAATCCGCCGTTTTCCATTATGATATGGGATATATTTATTTAATAGAAATGGCGGAAATTTTTATGAACCACGCACTCATTATCCTGTGCGGCGGCGGAAGCACGCGCATGGGAACCGATAAAGCCCTGCTGCCTTTTGGCGAAGTAAGTCTGCTGGAATACCTTGTGAACAAGTACAAACCGCATTTTTCGCATATTTACTTATCCGTGAAAAAGCCGGGCGAATATACACACCTGTCACTCCCCGTCACAGAAATTGCCGATCTGTACATGAACGCCGGTCCGATGTCCGGCGTATTTTCCGGTCTCTCCATGATGGATGAAGACCAGGCGTTTATTCTGCCGATCGACACCCCTTTTCTGGAACCGGAAGTCGGACTGCAGTTGCTGGAACATCTGGACGGTTTTGACATCGCCGCGGTATCCGGCACCGAAATGGATCAAAAGGTACCGGCGTCCGCCTACTCCAAAAGCTGCCTGCCGTCCATCGGAAAGTGTCTGCTTTTGCACCAGTTCACTTTCGATACGCTGCGCGAGAAATGCAGCGTGTCCTATCTGAAGCGCGAAGAAGCGACCAAAGACTCCGATATTCCGGCAGATCTTCAGTTTTCCCATCTGGATACCAGGGATGACTACTATCTGGCGCTCCGGCTCCTTCACTGCATTTAACTAATCTAAGAACCGCTGCAGATCCGGCATCCAGTCTCCGAAAAAAATCTCGTCCCGGCACAGGGTGCTCCACATCTGCGGAAGGAATTGTTCCAGAACCTGCATGACCTCTGTCCATGCGGGTTCTTTTCTTTTCCGGTGTCTTAAATATTTCTCCCAACGCTTTCTCATGTAGCTGTAATCGCGGTAGGAAAGAATCTCTTTCATCCGCGACTCCTCGGGAAGTAACTGCTGCTTTTTGCAATGTTCGCCGAGCAGTTCCTGAATATGCCTGCCGTCCACCGGCTCCGTCTTTAATATCCCGTAAACCTTATCGTAGACGCTCATATCCGGAAGCAGTTCCATATCCCGGATCAGATAAAAAAGATTCTCCGCGAGAATACTCTCCACCGGATATTCCAGATACGGAATCTGCTTTCCGCCTTCCATAAACGGCATAAAAGTCCGCTTGACCGGAACCAGGCCTTCCTCGGTCAGTTCCGTGACGCGGATATGGATCGGGACCGTCATCTCCTCGAACTCCCCCGCAATCTCCAGATCCACACGGTGATCTCCCGCGCTCGCTCTTCCTTTCCAGGAAATGTCCGGCACCTTTTCCACTTTTAGGATGTACGCGAGCATGACATATCCCATCTTAAGAGACAGTTCCTGCCCCGGAACGATCCCCTCCCGCTTCATAGTGCGTGGATCTGTCACATAGGCAAAATCCAGCGTCAACAGATTTTTCTTCCGGTACTGTTCCACCCCGAGCGCACCGCTGTTTTTCAGCCACAGAAACAGGGAAAACGGCGAATCCTCGATCAGATACATCAGCTCTTCCAGTACATAGCCTGCCAGCAGATTGGAAAACGGAATACCGGTCTCTTCACTTTTTGCTTTCAGTGCAGCTTTTTCTATGATCGTATGTTTCATCTACAGCCATACTCCTATCATCGTCTGTACTTTCTTTACCACTCTGCGTTCCCTTGCGTATTTCATCAACTTTGCAACATCCTTCTTCGGATCACGGATGTACGCTAAAAGCCCTTCTTTGAAAAGCTCGCGCTCCATCTTATCTTCATATTTCAGACACTCGCACATCAGGCGCTCCCGGTCAAAAATTTTCATCTTCGCGCCGCCATAGTCAATCTCCGTCACACCGAGTGTCAGGGTCTCCGGCTCCGCATACAGCGGCACCACCGGCGGAAAATCCAGCTTAAACCGCGACTTGGATGTGTTCTTGTCCACCGACAATTTGTATCCGTAAGGCTTGCGGTCCAGATAGCCGTACGCGTACAATGCGGTCTCCAGATTTAAGACGCAATCAGGAAACAGCCGCGCAATCAGCTCCTCCTCCGAGAAATCACTCAGCCGCACCGCATAGTACCCGTTCTTGATCCGGATCAGATCTCCCTTTTCCACAAAATCCAGAATCCGCCGGTAATCGATCCCCAGTTCATTCAGCTGGCTCTTTTTCACCACACCGCCATTCTGATAGATGAACTCTTTGACACGATCCAGAATGAGTTCCCTCTTTTCGTTAATCACATAAGATTCTGACATATCGTTCCCCGTACCTTTCCTTTTGAGCCTTCCCCTCCTGCTACGCATTTTAGGGAAAGTTCTGTATAACTTCTCCGCTCAATGTATATGTTTGTGGTATTTATTGCTTATTTTTACTATAAAGGATACTCTGCTGTTTGTCAATTTATCGTTTCTGTCGTTTTTCCGGCTGTTCACAGCTCTTGATTTGTCTTATAATGTCATAAAAGACAATTTTTTTGTCGTTTACAGAAAGGAGTTCTCTATGGAAGCAAAATCACCCTCCCTGCGCAAGAATCCATCCCGGGAAACCTGCGAGGGAATCATCCGCCGGATCCTGATGACCGAGGTCTTAGAAAAGGGAAAAAACGAGCATTTCCGCACGGCTGCCGATTTCATGAAATACTTCGAGTCTCTATACCCGGCGTCCGACGCTCTGACCAAACAGGTGCAGCGCGCCATCCGTTCTTTGAATATGCCGAAGGATGAACTCGGCTACTTCATTCCGAACAAGACTGCCGAACAATTAGAGCAGGAACAGGAGCTTACCTATATTTTCAAAAAAGCGAATGCCGACGTCTGCCGGATGGATGATTACCAGCCTCTGTTTCTAAAGGCGGACGATGCGGTCTCCTCCTACCTGCTTTCCCGCATCACAGACTCCCCTCTGTTTCAGGGAAAATATCTGACCGCGCACACCGTGCCCGGCGGCATTCTCTTCTATACAAAGAACCCGAATCAGCTTGAAATCCTGCTGAAGAGCTTAATTGTCAGATAATTTATCATCATTTTTTTCATGTCCATAACGCAAGAAACGACAATATTCAACATGGAATATTGTCGTTTCTTGTTTCTCTATACTATCTTCTATGTCTTCTACGGCGTCTTGACTTGCTTTTTATCTGTCGGAACTGCTCTTTGCGGTTCCTGCGCACTTCCCGGTTGTGCCGGATAATATAATAGTTATCGTAGAACTTCTTTCCGGCAAAGATCAACCCTACTGCAAGCAGGATTCCGGCTACGATAAGCAAAATTGTGCGCGGTCTGATCCGCACCGTGGAGACCGTCTTCTCCTCGGTGTCTGTCTCCTGCTCTACCTCGCTCTGGTTGTCAAAAATATATCCGTCCACAACCGCACCGGTTGTCACTATGTCTGCTTTTCCGACCTGACGTCCCGCATAGGTGTAAGCAAGCGTTCCCACCACGTTCTCGCTGACGTCGTCATACGTGATCTCCGATGCCGCATCGTTAAAGTCGGTCGTCTTCGGAAGAACGATATTGGCATTCGCGTCGATGTCCACAAACGCCTTGTTGTTATTTAAGGCTCCAACTTCCACCGCCTCGGAATCCATGTATCTGGTCTCATTGTCCGCAATATTGAACAACTGGAAATTATCAAATGCATAGTCGAAAAGGTTCCGGCTGTCGGTCCACTGATTCGGCGATTCCGTATGCATCACGACGCATACCAGACTCATGCCGTCCTTCTCGGCGTAAGTGACCAGCGTGCTGCGCGCGATATCCGTATATCCCGTCTTTCCTCCGGTACAATACTCATACCGGTACTTGAGCGTCTTGAACGGGTAGAGCATCTCATTGTGATTCTGCAGATCCGTCGGCTCATCATGCTTGTTCGTCGGCGGAATGGTGTAGCGTGCCGTCCCGGTAATAATCCGGAAGGTCTCGTTCTGGTATGCCGCTTTGGCAATCAGCGCCATATCGTGCGCCGTCGTGTAATGGTTCTCGTCAAACAGACCGTGCGGATTGGCAAAATGCGTGTTGGTACATCCCAGCTCCGCCGCTTTTTCGTTCATCATGTCCACAAAATGCTCCACCGTACCGCCAACATGCTCCGCCACTGCGTAGGCACATTCATTTGCCGAATTCAGCATAACCGCGTACAGGCATTGCTCCATCGTCATCTGCTCCCCGTAATCGCGGTAGATTCCGGAACCCTCAGTATTGTTGATCGCATCATCAGAAAATGTGACGACCTCATTCAGATCGGAATTCTCCAGCGCGAGAAGCGTCGTCATGATTTTCGTGATACTTGCCGGATAATTCCGCTCATCGCTGTTTTTTTCGTACAGAACCGTCCCCGTCGACATCTCCATCAGTATCACGGACGGTGACTGTACTTCCGGTCCTTCCGGCCAGTAATCTGCCGCCTGCACCACCTGCGGCTTTATCTGTAAAAAGTATAGTAAACTTAAGGCGACACATGCCGCCTTTTTCCACACATTCGCTCTTCGCATTGCTTATAACTCCATTCTATCCAGAAATCCTGTCCATTTCTTCCATATATATCCGGAACATAACTAGTATCAGTATAATCGCAGAAAAAAATACATGCAACAATTTTTCTGGCAAAAGCTCTTTTTTTATCCACAGATTTATTGTAGAATATCTTGTATGTCCACAATTATAGGACTTCCCGACATTTATTAAGATTTTCTTATGAGAGGCAGGAACAATATGAGACTTAGAAATATACCGGGTGCAGACGCCGCCATCACAGAGAGCGTCTACTGCATCAAAAGCCCCGAGACGCACAAAGGCCATTGGCAGGAGATTTTTCCGTCACAGCAGCCGCTTCACATTGAGATCGGTATGGGAAAGGGCCGCTTCATGATGGATCTTGCCGCAGCGCATCCCGACATCAATTATCTGGGAATCGAGCGCTACTCCAGCGTCCTGCTGCGCGCCCTGCAAAAAATGGAAGAGAATCCGCTCCCGAACCTGTTTTTCATCTGCATGGACGCCGCCGATGTCGCTGAGGTATTCGATCACGGAGAGGTAGACCGGATCTACTTAAACTTTTCCGATCCGTGGCCGAAGGACAGACACGCCAAGCGCCGTCTCACCTCCCGTCAGTTCTTCGCGCGCTACGATGAAGTTCTCGCACCGGAGGGACGTCTGGAGTTCAAGACCGACAATCAGGATCTTTTTACCTTTTCCCTGGAGGAGATCCCGGAAGCCGGCTGGCATCTGGACGCCTCCACCAGAGATCTGCATCACGATCCGGTGCTCAATGAAGGCAATATCATGACGGAGTACGAGGAGAAGTTCTCCTCCCTCGGCAATCCGATCTGCAAGCTGATCGCTTCCAGATAAGAAGGAATCCTGCTTGCAGGATTCTCCGCCTGCGGCGGATCGCCCTTGCGATATTCTTCATCTCCGCCGCAGTGCGATCCCCGCGAAGCTTTTTTACTTCATAGGACGCATTTTCCTATGAAGTAAAAACACCCGCAGTCTGGATTTTTCTCGATCCGCCTGCGGGTGTTTTTTGTGTTCTGTTTTCTTTTATTCTTTGATCCGGAACTGGTTGACATTGTCGCTTAAATTTTCTGCAATATCCACGAGGTTTTTCGTCTGCGCATTGCAGTCCGTGACGATGCCGCTTAACTCCGTCATGGAAGCCGACGTCTCCTCGGTACTTGCCGCATTCTCCTGTGCAATCGCTGCCAGGCTCTCCATGCTGCTCATAACATCATTCTTCGCCGTGTTGACTGTCTCGATCTCACGCCGGATATTGTCAATCGCAACTACCACATTGCCGACCTCCGTATTCAGTCCGTCGAATGCCTCTCTGGTGGTCGAAAGCTTCTCGTTCTGCTCATTGATCTCATCCAGCACACCGTTCATCGTCTCGACGCTCTTGTTAGAGTTCTTAATCAGTTCTTCCACAATATCACCGATCTTCTTCGCGGAGTCACTGGACTGATCCGCAAGCTGACGGATCTCATCCGCCACCACAGCAAATCCTTTTCCATGCTCTCCCGCACGCGCAGCCTCGATGCTCGCATTCAGGGACAACAGATTGGTCTGGCTTGCAATATCTGTGATCATCTGGATCGCGCTGCCGATCTCCATGACAGACTGGTTCGTCCTGTCTGTCTGACGGTTGACCTCATCCACCGATTCTCTGGTGCGGTCGCTGATCTCCACCAGATCTTTGATCGTGCCGTCGAGCTTATGATTCTGCTCTTTCATCTCCTCCGTGCTGCCCGTGAGATTTTCCACGTTCTTTGTCGTCTCGGCAATGGCTTCGTTCATGTCGCTGATCTGCTCATTGACCTTCTGCATCTCGCCCGCCTGATTCGTCGCTCCGTTCGCAATGTCCTCCATCGCTGTATTCACATTATGAATGGACTCATTGATCGTCGTAAAGCTGTTCTGGAACCTGGCGCTGAAATCATCCAGCGACTTTGCGGATGTCCGGATGTTTTTTACAATCATGGCCAGTCCGCCAATAAGTGAATACAGCGCACGCGCAATATTTCCGATCTCGTCCGAGCGGCTCGTCATGCGGTCGCTGATCTTGCTGTCCAGATTTCCCTCCGCAACATCGTCCAGATGATCGATCATCGACATCATTGCCTTCACAATCTTCATCATCACAATTGCCAGAAAGATACATGCAAAGATTGCAAGCACTACCATAAATATTATATTTTTTTTCAATCGGTCATTGTAGATTTCGTGAACGGAAGTAGACGCCATACCGGTAAACACCAGACCCGCCATGGAACCGTCACTGTTGTACAATCCCTCATAATATCCGTAATATTTCTGACCATCAATCACATTATCGGACACAAAATAACTACCCTTTTCTTTCACAGTCTGATACACATCTGCTGCTATCTCCGTCCCGGTCTCACGGCTGCCGTCCTGTCTCACAAGGCTAGTCGCCATCCGGGTCGTATTCCAGCTGAGCGTAACATCGAGTCCGGTATTCTCCTTAAAAGCATCCAGCACATCCTGATGTTCCGAGATATTGTAATCTCCCTTGTACAGCTGGTCTCCGTCCACATTCCAGTCGCCGCTGCTTATAACGGACAAGGTCTGATTGACTGCATAAATCGATGTCTTCAATTCATGCTGCATCAGTTTATCAGACACAGAAACGCCAACCGCCCGGATTGCCAGCCCTGCAAAAGTCACAAGAATCAGTAGCGGTATGATTGCCGTGATCAGAATCTTCATCATCAGATTCAGACCTTTTTTCCTTTGCACCTCAATATTCTTTTGTTCCATCTGCCTCTCTCCCCTTCATATAGTATCTGTTTTTTATATCGTCAGGTTTTTCCTTCTGTTAAATAGGATACACTCTTTTTTTTAAATTTTAATGATATGTATTATAAATACAAAAAAAGCACCAACCCCACAGTCAATGCTGTAAAATCGGTACCTTTCAATGCGCCACCAGGGGTTCGAACCCTGGACACCCTGATTAAGAGTCAGGTGCTCTGCCAGCTGAGCTAGTGGCGCTTATTTTGTATCTCGTGTTCTGTATCACCCGAGCACGAAAATTATTATATAACAGAAATTTTAGAAATGCAACATTTTTTTTAAAAAACTTCAATTTTTTTTTCAATTGTGTTATTTTATAGATAGAATGGCATAGATCAAGGAGGTTTCTTATGCAAGTTGAACAGCGATTATTGAAATACGTGTCCTATTGGACGACATCGGATGAGAATAACATGGCAGACGGCAAGATACAGATTCCGTCTACCGGGCGTCAGTTTGATCTCGGAAAGGTACTGGAGCAGGAATTACGGGATCTCGGTCTTAAAAATGTGATTCTGACCGACCACTGCTATGTGTATGGTCTGCTTCCGGCAACTGCCGGCTGTGAGGGACACAAGGCCGTTGGTTTTATCTCACATATGGATACCGCACCGGACTACTCCGGCAAAGACGTCAAACCGCAGATCATTCCGGATTATGACGGCGGGGACGTCCGTTTAAACGGTACCGGGGCAATGTTAAAGGTTTCCGATTTTCCAACGCTGAAGGATTTGAAGGGAAGAACCCTGATTACCACCGACGGCACGACACTGCTCGGCGCGGATGACAAGGCCGGTGTGGCAGAAATCGTCACAGCGCTCGAAGAGATCATTTCTTCCGGAATGCCTCACGGAGATATCTGGGTGGGATTTACCCCGGACGAAGAAATCGGCTGCGGTGCAGATTTATTTGACCTGGATTATTTTAAGGCTGCTTTTGCCTACACGGTAGACGGCGATTACGAGGGCGAAGTCGCCTATGAGAATTTCAACGCCGCGAGCGCAAAATTTTCCATTAAAGGCGTCAATGTGCATCCGGGCGAGGCAAAGGATATTATGGTAAATGCCGCTCTTGTGGCGTGCGATATCCAGTCGCAGCTTCCGCCGGAGGAGACACCAGCGCACACCGAGGGCAGACAGGGCTTCTATCATCTGACCGACATGAAGGGTGATGTCGCTTTTGCAGAACTTTCCTATATTGTGCGTGACCACGACAGGGCTTCTTTTGAATCACGCCTGAACAGACTCCGCACACTGGAAGTGGAGATCAACCAGAAATACGGCACCGGAACCGTCTCTCTTACCATCACGGATTCCTACTCCAATATGCTTGAGATCATCGAACAGCATCCTTATGTTGTGGATATCGCCAAAAAGGCAATCTCGATGACCGGTCTCACACCGCTCTCCCGCCCGGTCCGCGGCGGTACAGACGGCGCCAGATTAAGCTTTATGGGTCTTCCGTGCCCGAATCTTGGCACCGGCGGCTACGGCTTCCACGGTCCGTATGAGCATATCAGCGTGGAGGGCATGCAGACAGCAGTCTCCGTCATCAAGAATATCGTGACGATCGTCGCGGAGTCTGATCTGTAAGATTACGGAAAGAATTGTCGCATAGATTCCCGTAATAGGAAGTTCCGGGATATATAAATAAGTATTATCGTTTCAGATACAAAAATAGCGTGGAAGAAATTCTCACATTTTACTTCAGAGAATCTTCCACGCTCATTTTTTATTCTGAAACTGCTAATAACTTCATTTCTTATCCCGGAACCTGCTCTTACATTTTTGCAATCAATGCGGCAATTTCTTCCGGAGTCATAAGCTTGTGTGGATCGGAAAAATCCATCGGTGCAGCTTCCTCTGCCTTTGTCTCAGGCTCTTTCTGCGGTTCCGCCACCTTCGGCTCGTCCGGTATTTCGTCCTCCGGCGCGGCTACTGGCTCTGGCTCGTCCGGTGCTTCATTCTCCGGCGCGGCTTCCTCTTTCAGATCTGCTCCAAGATCGAGACTTTCTCCTCCGAGATCGGAGCCATCTGCTCCTAAATCTAAGCTATCCACTCCGAGATCAAGGTTCTCCGTTCCAAGGTCAAGGTTCTCTGCTCCAAGATCGAGACTATCTGCTCCTAAATCTAAGCTATCCACTCCGAGATCAAGGTTCTCTGTTCCAAGGTCAAGGTTCTCTGCTCCAAGATCGAGACTATCTGCTCCTAAATCAAGGCTGTCTCCTCCGAGGTCTAAGCTGTCTGCCCCAAGATCAAGTCCGCCTGCTCCGGCATCTAAGTTATCTGCTCCTAGGTCAAGGTTCTCTGTCCCGAGATCAAGACCGTCCACTCCAAGATCCAGGCTGTCTCCTCCGAAATCGAGACCATCTGCTCCAAAATCAAAACTGTCTATCGCCCCGCGCTCTGCCTCAGCCTCATTCTGATCGTCTGTGGCAGCTGCTGCATCTTCCTCTTCCACAATCGCGTCGGAATCTACGACCGGTTCCTCATACTCTTCCAGCACCGGGGTGTCATCCGTCACCGTCTCTGCATCTACGACCGGCAGTTCCTCCTCCGGTGTATCCGGCATGCTAAAATCCTCTTCCGGCTGTGGTTCCATGACCAGCTCCGGCTCCGATTCCATAACCGACTCCGATTCTGTCAGCACTTCCGGCTCCATGTCTGGCTCCGGCTCCATGTCTGGCTCCGGCTCCATGTCTGGCTCCGGTTCCATGACCTCTTCCGGCTGTGGTTCCATGACCAGCTCCGGCTCCATGTCTGGCTCCGGCTTCTGCGCTGCCGCAGCTGCCGTGCTTTCTGTAATTTTGCTCTCCAGCACCGCATTCTGGCTCACCAGTTCATCCATCCGGTTCTCTATAGCGGCAAGCGTCTGCGCCTTTTCCTCTGCAACCGTCTCCTTCACTGTCTGAAGTCCCTCGGTAATCTCCTTAAGCCCTGCGGTAATCTCCTTTAATTCCTCTGCAAATTCCTGCTGCTTTAAGACGAGTTCCTTAACGGAATCATCCATCATGTTCTGCTGCTTTCCGGCAAACTGCTCGAATCCCGCATCCATGCTCTCCTTTAACTGTAAGAGATTGTCCACTACGCGGTCGTTGGAATTCATAAGTGCATCTGCATTTTCCTTGCTTCTGGTAATGGTCACCTTGGCGATCGCCTTCTGCGCTGTGATGATCTCTTCGCCCGGCTCCCTGGTATTGCGGTCAACCGCCTCCAGCTGCTCCGAGATTTTCTTCAGCATCAGATACGACGCCTTTTCTCCGCGAAGCATCCTCTCATATTCGTCTTTTGCCTGCTCCCCGGTCTTATGTATCTCCTTTAATAAGGCAGCAATAAATGCATAAGTACAGGCGAGAATTGCTGCTCCCAGAATGATCTGCACCAGATATACCCGGGGCAGGTTGACGATAAAATACATTTCAATCAACAGCAGCACCGTTGCTCCCAGCAAAAAGACCGGCGCAAGCGGCATAACTTTTTTCTCACGTGGCTGATTCTCTTTCTTATCCATAGTGTGTCCTCCGTGGCTTTCCTGTCCATCCCTGGCAACAGGCATTTTATAGTGTTATATTATCACAGAACGCAAAAAACATAAACGGAATTTCTTGTTATTTTATGCTGCAGATTTTATAATATATTTCGGACTTATTTTCACATTTTTTATACCTTTACGACAGATATGGAGATTATAGCATGAACGAAACCTCTTCCAAGAACGAAATCACATCCGGTATCATCTGGAAACAGCTTCTTTTATTTTTCTTTCCTATTTTACTGGGTTCTTTTTTTCAACAGCTTTACAACACGATCGACGCCGTCATTGTGGGACGCTTTGTCGGGAAAAATGCACTTGCCGCGGTCGCCGGCTCCTCCGGAATGGTCATCAACCTGCTGGTCAACTTTTTTACCGGGCTGACTGCCGGTGCTTCCGTCATCGTCTCCCAGTTCTTCGGATCCGGAGACCGCAAAAAGGTGGACGACAGTATTCATACGATCTATGCCTTCTCCATCATCGGCAGCGTCATCATGACACTGATCGGCATCACTGCTGCCCCGGCGCTTCTTCGACTGATGAATACGCCGGAAGAACTGATGAGTGACTCCATCCTCTACCTGCGCATCTATTTTGCCGGCATTTTCTTCGTGTTTATTTACAATACCGGAGCCGGACTGCTGCGCGCGCTGGGAGATTCCAGGCGTCCGCTGTACTGTCTGATGATCTGCTGTGTCATCAATATTGTTCTCGATCTGCTCCTGATCGTCGGGCTGGGACTCGGTGTTGCCGGTGCGGCGATCGCCACGCTTCTCTCGCAGGGGATCAGCGCCGTGATCGTCACCGTTTTTCTGATGCGCCAGAAAGATCTCTGCGATTTTTCCTTAAAAGAGATCCGTATCCACCCGAAACTTCTCAAATCAGAACTGCTTTTGGGACTGCCGGGAGGATTTCAGTATGCCATGTACAGCATTTCCAACATGATTATCCAGTCCGCGCTCAACAAATTCGGAACCGACACCGTTGCCGCATGGGCGGCTTACGGAAAACTGGACGCAATCGTCTGGATGGTCAGCGGTGCTTTCGGTATTGCCATCACAACTTTCGTCGGTCAGAACTACGGCGCCGGGAAGTATGACCGCGTCAGAAAAAGTATCCGCGTGTGTATCGGCATGGACTTTGCTGCCGCCATCCTTCTGATGCTGGTGCTCGTATGCTTCCGCATTCCGCTCTTCCACATTTTTGTGACCGATGAAAATGTCGTGGAGATCGGACTGAAAATGATGGCGACCATGGCTCCATTTTACTGGCTGTTCGTCTTTACCGAGGTCTTCTCCGGTGCGCTGCGCGGCATGGGTGATGTCGTCGTTCCAATGCTCATCACAACCGGCGGTATCTGCCTGTTCCGTGTGGTATGGATTTTCGGAGTGGTTGCCCTCTTCCCGACGCTCACCGTAACGCTCCTCAATTATCCGGTGTCCTGGGTTTTAACATCCGTTCTGTTTCTGTTTTACTATCATTTCCGGATGAAAAAGCTGACCGCGCACTGATTGCTCCGGCATCTCTTACTTCTCTCTGCTTTTTGCGAAGCTGACCGGGCGGCATGCCATAGGTTTCCTTAAAGCTGCGCAGAAACACCTTATAGTTGGTAATTCCATTTTTATTCATTAAATAAGTAATACTCTCGTCCGTCTGCAGCAGATCACTGTGAAAATACTGCAGGCGGATTTGATTTACATAAGTCAAAAATGTCTGGCCGGTGTACTTTTTAAACAGACGGCAAAAATATTCCGGCGTAAGCGACAGTTCATCTGCCGTCTCTTTTAGTGTAATCGGGTTCGTGTAATTTCTTTTCACATACTGCATGCTCTGCTCGATCCGCTCAAAATCTCTCCTGGAGCGGTGGCGCAGCACATGATCGACCGTGGCCGCATCCTTTGTATACAGCAGATACAGCAGCTTATAAACCGCTGCAAGAAATAGCAGATGCGTACCGTCCGCCGCCTGCTCCTGCAGGCACTTCATTTCTTCCAGCTTCTGTGACATCCGGCAATTCACGGATGCGGTCTCCTCCGAATACGGAACATATTCCCCGAAATGCAGTCCCCGCCAGTCCTCACTGACGCGCTTTAAATGCTCCGGCGGAATCTGCAGCAGATAGTAATGCCCGTCCCCATGGACATGCGTGTAGTGAATGTCTCTCGGATTGACAACGAGAATATCTCCCTGCTGCAGTTCATACGACGTCTCATTGATGTACGCTGTCATTGCCCCGTGCTGCATACAGATCATTTCCAGATGCTCATGCCAGTGTGCCGGCAGCAATTCATTGGACGCGTCGACCTGCGTAAAATAGAGCTGCATCAGCCCGTCATCGGATATAATCTCATGTTCCCCCTGCTGCACTCCCGCTCCCTCTCTTTCCTGCTCTCCCCGTGTTTTTCACATGCACGGTTTCTCTTTCTACCATCATACCTTCAGAAGGAAAAAATATCAATATCGACCCATGTTTCTGCCAAAATTCGATCTATAACAAACGGAATTATCTGCTTATAATACGAACATAGACAATGTTCCATGATGGAAAATATCAAAATAATATCAGGCGTATGCCGGAAAAGAGGTCAAAATGAAGAAATGGACCAGAGTGATGTATCAGCCAAATCGTCCGTTAAAAGAGGGCTGTTACGTGACTGCTTCCAAAGAACACATCGCACTTTCCAGGGAAGCTGCAGCAGAGGGTATGGTTCTCTTAAAGAACGAGCACAATCTGCTGCCGTTAAAAGCAGGCAGCCGGATTGCACTCTTTGGAAAAGGCAGTTTTGATTATGTCAAGGGAGGCGGCGGCAGCGGCGATGTGACCGTATCGTATGTGCACAATCTCTACGATGGCTTTCAGATGCTCCACGATGCCGTCTCCCTCTACGAGCCGCTGTGCGATTTCTACCGCGCCAATGTGAACGAACAGTACGATCAGGGTTCCGTTCCCGGCATGACGACAGAGCCGGCGCTCTCCGCCGAGCTTCTCGCCGGCGCCAGCGCCTATACCGACACGGCTGTGATCGTATTGAGCCGTTTTTCCGGAGAAGGCTGGGACCGCTCCAGCATCGAATACAACGGGGAATACAATCCGTGGGAGACAGAGACCAGCATGCCGAAAATCTCCGGAGAGATCTTCCCGGACGGCGACTTCTATCTCACAAAGGAAGAATCCGCCATGATCGCGCAGGTAAAGCAGCATTTTTCCAGAATTGCAGTCGTCCTAAATATCGGCGGCATCATCGATACCTCCTGGATCAAAAATGACGATCAGATCTCCTCCGCGCTCATCGCATGGCAGGGCGGCATGGAGGGCGGACTTGCCATGGCGGAACTGCTGTGTGGAAAGGTATCCCCGTCCGGCAAGCTTCCGGACACCTTCGCCGCTTCCGTGAACGACTATCCTTCCACCGCGAATTTCCACGAATCGGTTGACTACGTGGACTATACCGAGGATATCTATGTGGGTTACCGCTATTTTGAGACTTTTGGGGATGCGGCAAAACGCGTATGCTACCCGTTCGGATTCGGACTTTCCTACACACAGTTCTCCCTTGTGGTGCAGAGTGTGACCGAAACCGAGCAGGCCATTCGCGCTTTTGTCCTTGTCACAAATACCGGAGATTACAGCGGAAAAGAAGTCGTGCAGATGTATTACAGTGCGCCGCAGGGACTTTTGCAGAAACCGGCGCGCGAACTCTCCGCTTTTTGCAAGACAAGAACGCTCCTCCCGGGCGAAAGCCAGCTTCTGACGCTCGAGACAGCAAAGGATTCCATGGCTTCCTACGATGATCTGGGAAAAATTTTCAAATCCTCCTACATACTGGAAAAGGGAGACTATCATTTTTACATCGGAACTTCCGTCCGGGATGTCATTGCGCTGGATTATGTCATGACGCTTAACGCCAACCTGCTGGTAGAACAGCTTTCCTCCAAAGCCGCACCTACAAGCTTGAAGAAGCGTCTGCTCGCAGACGGAAGCTACGAAGAGCTTCCGCAGGGAACTGCCAACGATCCGAATGCCTGTGTTTTTGAAAAAATGGTACCGGGCACCGAGGAGGCTCTCGCCCCGGCAACACGCGGACGCGGCTCCTACCTTCTGCTGAATTTCTATAAGGAAAACGCGCATCCGCTGATCGACGTTTACGAGGGAAAGATTTCCCTGGATGAATTTACCGCCCAGCTCGATAATGATGACCTAATTCATCTGCTCGGCGGTCAGCCGAATACCTCTGTCGCGAATACCTACGGCTACGGCAATCTTCCGGAATACGGCGTTCCAAACATCATGACCGCCGACGGTCCTGCCGGTCTGCGCATCACCCCGCAGTGTGAGGTCTGCACAACGGCATGGCCATGCGCCACACTGCTCGCCTCCACCTGGAATCCTGCCCTGGTTGAGCAGGTCGGAACCGCAGGCGCAGAGGAAGTAAAAGAGAACAACATCGCCGTATGGCTGACACCGGCGGTCAACATTCACCGCAATCCTCTCTGCGGAAGAAATTTTGAATACTATTCGGAAGATCCGCTGCTCACCGGCAAAATGGGCGCAGCCATGGTGCGCGGCATTCAGTCGCAGCACATCGGCGCAGCCGTGAAGCATTTTGCATGCAACAACAAGGAGACCAACCGCAAGCACAGCGACTCCCGCGTCTCCGAGCGCGCACTCCGCGAGATCTACTTAAAGGCATTTGAAATCATCGTGAAGGAAGCCGATCCGTGGGTCATCATGTCCGCTTACAATATGATCAACGGCCACCGCGCTTCGGAAAATCACGATCTGCTCGAAGGCATCCTGCGTGACGAGTGGCATTTTCACGGAATGGTAACCTCCGACTGGTGGACGAGAGGAGAACATTACAAAGAGATCAAAGCCGGAAATGATGTGAAAATGGCGTGCGGTTTCCCGGAACGCGTGAAAAAGGCGATGGAACTCGGTGCTCTCGATCGAAGCGATCTGGAGCGCTGTGCCAAGCGCGTACTTGATCTGATTTTAAAGATCGATTAGAAAACTCATTCTTCTTGCTGTAGATAAAAAGGTGGAAGCCTCCCACAGAGACTTCCGCCTTTTTGCTTTTCGACTATAGATATTTTCCGATATGGATTCAACCGCAGCAGCTCCTGCTTCCTCCCCGCCTCTCTGGAAGTTTTTGTTGCAGTCAATCCGTGCAGTTCCATTGGCAGCTGCAGCTACTTCTTCGTTTCTGCAGAATCCATACAACCGTTGCAGGATGCAGCGATTCTATCATCCGGCCACGATTTTCTAAGCGCCGCATAGGAAATCAGGAAGTTTGCCAACCAGCCCGCCGGTACGGCAAGCCAGACAAATGCAATACCAAAGCGCGGTGCAAAAATCAAAGCAACCGACAGACGGATCGCAAGGTTTACCATATTAGCTATAAGAAATGGACGCATGATTCCAAGTCCACGCAAAACTCCATCCGTTGCCATTTTAATACCCATGAAAATAAAGAAATAGCCAAGCCATCTCATGTAATCCCCGGATACCTGATATGCGAAAGCAGTTCCGTCTTTTCCCAGAAATAAGGAAGAAATCTGGGTGTGCAGTGTTTCAATAATTATAAAAGCCAGAACTGCAAAGCACAGATCTAACACCAGTGCAGCGTGATAACCTTTTTTAATACGCCCGATTTTCTGAGCACCAAGATTCTGGGACACATACGGCGAAACTGCATTGCCAATGGACACAAATATCAGTGAGAAAACATTCTCTACTCTCATTGTTGCCGAATAACCTGCGAGTGCCTGTGTACCAAATGGGTTTACAACTGCCTGCACGATCATCATGCCTATTGATACTGTGGACTGCTGGAGAACTGACGGTATGGCAATCCGGAGCATATAATGTAACTCCTGTCCGTCAAACCAGTGAAATGGACTCTTATATTGGCGCATCCGGTAAAAAAAGATCACGAATGAAAATACCGCAGAAATGCCCTGTGCGATCAAAGTTGCAAGGGCTGCACCAAATACACCCAATCCAAGTCCTGCCACCATCCAAAGATCCATAATAATATTCAAAACAGAAGAAAATATCAGCAGACCCAACGGAATCTTTGATTCCCCGATTGAGGTGAACATCGTCGAAAGGATATTGTACATAAATAAAAACGGAAATCCCACAAAATATACCCGCAGATACAGTACAGCTTCCTCCAGTATGTCAGTGGGCGTTTGTAAAAGGCTCATCATCGGATGGGAAAAACGAAAGCCGAATACACCAAGAAGTATGCTTAGGATCAGAAAGCTGATCAAAGATGTCGACACAATCGTTTTCATTTTGCCGTAATCTCTGGCACCAAAATAGCGGCTTACCAGTACGCCTGCACCGACACCGGCACCAAGTGCCACACAAATAAATACATTCGTAAGTGCCGCGCATGCACCGACAGCCGCAAGTGCAGACGAACCAACATACTGACCGACAATAATGGAATCCGCCATATTATAAACCTGTTGAAAAAAGCTGCCCAGAATCATAGGCATTGCAAAAACAGTCAGCGCTTTGAGTGGGGCATCTGTGATCAGGTATTCATCTTTTGACATTATTTTATTTCTCCTAAATTCCTGCTTTTATCTGGGATTTCTGCCACGATTTATTCCAGCGTCAATACATCGGCCGGCATCAGGTATTCTAAAATGGCATGGAATATCGATGCTTACTGTTCCACCAGCTCCTCATAAAACCGGTAATTGTTCTTGCCGTTCTGTTTGACATAATACAATGCCTTGTCCGCTCTTATATAGTATTCTTCAAAGCTTTCTCCCTGTCTGCACATGCACAGACCACAGGATAAGGATGCCGGTGAAGTCTCCGTCGTAGCATTTTTTGCCGCTTCAAAGCTGTCAAACAACTTTCTCATCTGCGTGTTCATCTCAACTTCTGATACCTCAGGCAGATAGAAGAGAAACTCATCTCCTCCCAGCCGGCAGACCACCGCATTCTCCATGCACTTTGTGAGCATTGCTCCTACCAGCCTGAGAGCATAATCCCCCGCCTTATGTCCATAGACATCATTGATCTTCTTGAGATTATCCATATCCACAAATCCCAGACAGCCATCATGCTCCTGCATTTTTTCAATAATCAGTGTCTCACCTTTATGACGCATGGGAAGTCCTGTCAGGTAATCCAGGCTTTCCCGGGCCTCTTTCTGTCGTTCCAGCTCCAGCTCGCGGATGCGGTCCATTGTCTGGATCAGGGTAACGACCAGCAGGACCACCAGTCCGATTGCGATAAAGATTCCGGACAGAGACACAACACGATACACCGCTGTCATCTCCAGCATGACTGCGATCATGGCAGCTACCAGTCCGATCAGCGGAAGCTTGTAATGTTTCGCTGTTCCCTTGATGAGATCCCGGCAGATGGTGATAAATATCGTCAGGAATGTTCCTGCGATCACTATGTGGGACAAGAACATTGTCGAAATAAAATCTGCGATATTCAGTACCTGTAAGATCGTGCATATCACAAAATTCACACAAATGATACACTCTGCCACATGATAGACCTTCCGGTATCTTCCCTGCTGCACACTATCAATATAGAACATGATCGGAATCGGGCAGATCATCACAACAAGGAAGCACATATTCGACAGAATGGAAGCATTGGGAACAAACAGCTGACGCAGCTTCGATTCTCCCAGCATCCACACTGCTCCCAGGATCATGCACCATCCCAGATATTCCAGATCAAATCTTGTCTTGTATACAATATCGAGCACCAGACTGATGATCAGCACGACCAGTCCGGAAAACAGCATAGTGCAGGCGATCAGAGTTACCATAAAATAGCAGTGAAAGATATAACCCCAGATATCTGATTTATCCCCGCAATATACCGTGTTGACGACACCGGAATACTTTTCAGTAAAAGACTGCAGTTCGATCCGCACTTCCTGCCCCGCATCCTCACCGGACGTCTCGCAGAACACATACCCGCTGGCAGAATTTTTCCCGAAGGGTCTAGTATTCTTCGTATCATACACCGTCCTCAGTTCCCCTCCGATATAAATGCGCACATTCTCCAGAGAGGATCTGATGGCGATCGTATTTTCATTATAGTCCTGTGGGAGCACTGACCGGATGACTAAAGGCTCACCGGCAGGCACATCATACCGGTCCGGAACCCGGATCTCCTCTTCTGTTCCGTCTGGCAGCTCCCGGTAAAAGGTTCCGGTATAAGTAATGCTTTCCTCCGTGACCGTTTCCCTCTCACTGGGGTAAATGCTCTGCCCTAAAAAAAATGCTGCAAACAGCACAAGTATCACTACATAAAATAAAATTCTTTTATACTTATGGATCGTATATTTCTCTTCTGTCATTTTTATTACCTATATTAAATAATTCCGGGGCATTTCCCCTGCTTTTATGACAATGTTGGGGTGCAGTCCAAAATCTTTCCCCCGCTCATGAACAAGTTTATCACAGGCTGCAGGAAAAGTAACTATCTATTTTACTCTGTAGACGGAGATATTTCGCCCTGCTTATTCTTGTAGCAGCCAATCGGCTATATCGTGAATTTCGACTCCTTCATAGCTATATTTTGGATGTTTGGTTCTGGCAATAATCATTTTCGGATAAGCATCTCGGATCTGAAGCAGAGGAGAGCATTCTCTCTCAAATGTTTCCTGCCCGGAAATGTTGTCGCTGAC
>SKEB01000216.1_pt1 | contig 67058 bp, 39 predicted proteins | sample 4826561 | NCBI WGS metagenome assembly SKEB01 (sample SAMN11008820, study PRJNA524170) | human gut metagenome | biome: Human fecal sample; material: Feces; isolation source: fecal sample from pouch patient p17 | host: Homo sapiens | place: Israel: Tel-Aviv | collected 2016-03-29
TGGGGGTCGAACACGATAAACTCGGGTTCAGGCCGTGTTTCCTCATTCAATTTTTCTATCACACAAGCAATGATGAAGCACGGCCCTTACACAATAACTTGAGAAGAGCCCTTAATCGAAGGACCAACAAACTGGCATATGGTTGTAGGAAACATATCGTTTCTCACCAAGGGTATTCCGACGAACTACCGTTGCTTTGTAGGGAAGAATCTTCCCTACGGTCAAACGCCAACTTCTGGAAAAGAGCGTATTCACATCAGCAAGGACTTTAGAGTCAACATCCAATCGTTCTAGGACTTTCGACAATCCTTCGAACGCCAATACACTCGGTCGCAGGTTGATTCTCGTCGCAGACTCGAAGCCCGTCACCACCCATCGACCAAGAATAACGCTATCAATATGCAGATCCTGTTCAAAGAGATCAAGGAAAGAAACCAGCTGGTCACTCACATCGTCGGGAAAATCCAACTCAATCTCATCACCCGCAATAAGATAACCCTTATATTCAGCACGATTGTTGCGAATCGCATCAACCACATTATGGTCTGCGTACCGCATCGAAACGGACTGTTCGGGCAGAATGCATGTAAACAAATCCTCATGAACGGCACGCAGCAGATCAGCTTGGAACACGCGAATCATACCGTACGAATATGTACGTTCACCTTTCCTGTTCTCCTTATACCACTTATAGATGCGAGCATGGTGAATAGCGCATCCGATATCGGCTGATCCATGCTGCACAGCGATCTGCGCGCCGTTTCGAGAGAAGAATGTCACATTGTCCGATACCGTATAATGCGTTCCATTCACTGTAATCTCGCGATGAGCATCTTCAGGAAGACCGTTCTTCGGCGAATACTCCGGCAAACGAGTCAAGGCACAATACAATGCTGGTGTTGAGGCCTTCGCAACCATTTTGGCATCCATCGCGTTACTCAGAGGAATCTTAACCAGCGAGTGAATGGTCGCATCATGAGCCACGGAATTACCGAGTGAATACCGGTATAAATGAGTGACTGGTATACGGTCTGCATCCAATGCATCGTTGAGCAAATTTAACAGCGCATGCATAGACTCCGCCCATTTGCCGTATGCAGCATATCCTTGGTTCCCCGGAGTCGGATACTCATTCCACGCAACTTCGTCCTTTTCAATGCGCCCTATCGCGTTCTGCGCTATATGCAGATTCCGGCGAATCTGCAAAGATTGCGCAGCTCCTGGTGTCATTATTGCGATTACTGCTGCATCAACGGCATGATGCCTGCGGTCCAGACGCGTCTTATACCTTGCTCCAGCAAAATGAATCCGTCCATCGATTTGAGAAGCCTTACGTGCCTCGGCAGTGATACTGCCCTGATACACGCTTACACGTGTCGCAATAGGCGTGTCTGCCGGCACAACCCCCATATACCGTGCCGAGTTGTAATACCAGTCGATACGTCTATGCAATTCATCGGCCATCCAAGCAACCGATTCGATGGATCTATTATCAATCGGTTCGTCCTGTTCAGTCTGCCGCAGTCGTGCAATTACAGAATTCATGAAATCCTTCGCCTCTCGACTGCTCATCGCCGACGAATCGATATTGAACATCTTGACCCTAGCAATGGCATCTTCGAAGGAAACGCCCCGCTGCCGTGCTACATCCGTTTGTGCCCATACGGCAAACGGCATATTGGATTTCGACCGATTACATTCCTCGCATACGGCAGCAAAGTTATTTCTGGTATTTGTGGACCCAACACCCTTGCGGGGAACTATATGATCCATCTCGCATGTCTTGAAGGTAATGGTGCGGCCGCAATACAGACACTCGCCATTCTGCCGGGTAATGCACTCGATGCGCCGAAGATCGTAATCGCGAACGGTATCCAGCCCAAACTCTTTTTTCAGATTCTCTGCTTGTTGAGCTCGATATGTGTTTCGCTTCGTGAGATAGGACTCATAATCACGCTTGTCTTGACGTGCAGTGGGAATCGATGAGAACCCATTGCGCACATGCTCAATCTGAACCGACTCTGGATCCCCCCATCGCCTTTGTGCAGCGACCAGGAATCGATGGACGATTCTCAGCACCCTATCCACCGCAGCATTACCTAGGGGCGCATTGATCGGCGGTTGCGGAGGCCGCCAATTATCGTCCACGCCAAACAATGCTTTGCGAGCCGCATGCAGATCGTCATCAGTATCCAGCATTCGTCTCGTCAGTTTATTCAGTGTCTTCACTGAATATGCCGCGCGACCACTTGGCAAGTCAATGGAATCCAACTTGGTCAACGCATCATCATCAAGACGTTCAATAAATTCAATGGCTTCTATAAATATCGGGTCTTCTCGCTTGTCGTCAATATCAACCGTATTCGAAAGCAATGCAATCATTGCCTCATGAGCTGAATCATCAGTTTCATTCCACCATTGCTGGAGGAGTTTGCGCAGCTTTGGATCCTTCAATCCCATAATCCGCTGCACGGATGTCAATTGCGGAGGCCGGCTTGTCACTCGTTCCTCGCCATCCTGGGTGAGCGATCCAACGCCCTTGAGACGATTCCTCGGCAATCCCAGTTCCTTGCAAATATCGTTCCACAACAGGTGCTCTTCCGTCTGTTGCGACGCAAGGCGCTGGTACACCTGTTGCTTTTCATCGACCGTAAGCGGTCGCAGTGCATTGCCATCCAAAACGCGAAGGTTGGTGCTGATATTGGCGATGCGATAACGTTGGAAGGCCAAAGAAGCTTTTGATGCCCTCATCTCCGTGGTATCGAGGGCATCACGCCCTGCACGGCGTTCAGCGGAGCCACGCGGAGATTTCGCTTCGAATATGGCGAGAATCAACTCACGAGCCACTTCTTCCGGAACATGTTGCTGCTTGAAGATAGTGCGCAATTCATATGCATAGTCCGCCTGCATAAGACGAGTGGAAATAAGCCCTTCCCTAGTGCCAAGTTTCTTACTGCCAGTCGATGTACGGATGCGGGTTGCCGGACCATGGTTTTCAGCGAGCACTGCATCAATGATCTGGGCAGGAGTAGCAGTTTCCGGAATATATTCCCCACCAAGTATAGCAATGGCATTATCGCGCAATTGTTGATATTGCTCTGATGACGGTGCATCCACGCTCAGCAAAGATTCCGCACGAATATACGGATTCCTCCACCCCCTATGCCGTGCAACATGCCTACAGGCTATGGAGATCGCACGTTTGCGCTCATCCTCATTTTCAATGTACTCAGATGCCGCCAGTGCACGAATCCGCCACACATCAAAGCCGCGGAGCAGCTTTTCGTCCACGATGGGGAACCCCAAATCGCTAAGTTTTTTGTCCAACCTGGCCAAGCGAGCTTTCCTACGCCTACGCATACGACGTGTACGCCGTGCTATACCAGCCTGCTGCCGTCGAGAATCCCCGCTTTTCTGCGAATTTGGATCCACACCCCCATCATGAATCACGCTCATTGCTTTGAGAATGCGCACAGGCATTCTTGTCTCATCGAGCTCGATGGCCGCTAATCCTACGGAATTCAGACCAACATCAATTCCAATAACGTGACGCTTTTGTCTCATGTTCCCTCCTTTGGAAAGCATCTTTCTCTCAGTGTATAGCATATTTCTCAAATCACCTAATGTAGACCCATACTCCTACTACATCAATCTACATCAATAATTCTGTATTTGCACGTTATGCGCCAAAAGTACGATGGAATGGAAACGGGGAAGCCGAAGCTTCCCCTGCGGAGAATTTCCGTTAGCATTCAAGATGGCTATCGAGTCCATCCTTACTGGAAATTAGCAAATCTGATTGTACGCGACTATCCACCCGCACGCAACCTACCCCTGCCGCACCTCCGGCCACTTCACGTCGCCCGGCACATCGGCAAGCGCATCCCCCACGCCCAGCACTTCGGCCCAGTACTCCATCGGCTGGTCGTAGGGCTTCGCCTCTCCCCCGCGCGCCTGCAGCACGGCCTTTGCGGCGTGCACGTCTTCGCCGGTCAGTCCGCTGAAGTACGATTCGAGGCTGGTTCGGCGCTCTACATCGTAGAACAGGTTGCTCACGATCTGCGTGAGCAGTTCCGCGCGTTCAATCGGCAGTGAGTCCCAGTGCCGCATCTCGATGAAGTTCTTCAAACGCACATCGTTGAAGTGCGTGGAGAGCACGTGGTTGATCTCGTACGCGTTGAGTTCGCGGTCCGGGTACAGGTCGGCCGCGGTCGTGTAGAACGCCGCGAATTCGATGCCGTGCACGGACGCGCCCTGCGCTTCCGGCGTGTGGGTCAGGTCGGCGAACATGAGCGGGGTGCTCAGCACGTCCGCCGCGTAATCCTCCCAGCTGAACCGCTCGTCGTACAGGCCTGGCGTCACGTTGGTGCGCTGCACGTCGAGGTAGTCCCACATGCGCTGGCGGCACAACGGCCACGGGTTCGGCGCGCCTTCGAAATACGGCGTGTTGCGGAAGAACCATGCGAGGATCGGGCCGATCGCGGTGCCGAGGCGCATCTTGTCGATCGCGTCGCGCTCGCTTGTATAGTCGATGCTCACCTGCGTGGAGGCGGATGCGCGCATCATGCACGGTCCGAACTGCCCGATGCGCCCCAAGTACTCGTTCATCGCGGCGTAGCGCAGTTTGGGGTTGAGTGGGATGTCTGCGTATGAGCTTTTCGGCTGGTAGCCGTAGTTCACCAGTCGGAAATCGAGTTCGTCGAGGATCGGCGCGGCTTCGCGCATGAACTGCCCGTGCAGTTCGAGCAGATCCTCGGGTTTGCGCAAAATGCCGATCGATGTCTCGATCTGCCCGCCCGGTTCGAGCGAGATGGCGATTCCCTCACGCGCGAGCCCGACGAGGTGATCGTCCTGCCAGTACTCCTGCGCGGGGTCGTAGTACGGGCGCAGACGGCGCAGCAGTTCCTCCACGCCGTTCGGCTCGCCGTACGTGACCGCCGTGTCGTCGGCGTTGTGCACGGGCAGATGTTCGATCTCCACGCCGAACCCCCCGGTCCCCGGCGCGGAGCACCCCTCCTCGAAGAAGCGGACAAGGCTGCGCACGTGCCGCGGGTTCGGCTGAACCAGCAGGTGCGCGTAGGAAACTCGTGGTGCTGTCATAAGTGCCCATACTAACGTGCGCGCATGGGGACACGGCGTGCGGGTTCTAAAAAATCCCTATAATGTGCACAAATCACGCACTGTTGCGGACTGCTGCGGCGTTCTTCTTCGCCGCGGCGATCATCAGTTTGATGCGGTTGAGCTGGTTCGCCTCGCTCGCGCCGGGGTCGTAGTCGATCGAGACGATGTTCGCCTGCGGGTAGAGCCGGCGGATCTTGCCGAACATGCCACGGCCCGTGACATGGTTCGGCAGGCACGCGAACGGCTGCGCGCAGATGATGTTGGGGCAGCCCGATTCGATGAGCTCCACGATCTCGCCCGTGAGCAGCCAGCCTTCGCCGGCCTGCACGCCGATCGACGTGACGGTCTGAGCCTTGGCCACGAGCTGGTCCATCGGCAGGTCCTTCTCGAATTTGCCGCCGCTCGCCTCAAGCGCATCGTTCACAGGCTTCATGTAGGCGTGGATCACGCCTTTGAACGCCGTGTACAGCGCCTTGTTGCGCCCTGTGCCCAGATGGTGCTCGTTCCATTCGTTGATGTATGGGCGCATCGTCATGAAGTCGATGATGCCGGGCACTACGGCCTCGCAGTCCTGCGACTCGATCACTTCGACCACGTGGTTGTTGGCATCGGGCTGGTATTTCACCAGGATCTCGCCCACAACTCCGACGCGCACCTTGCGCTCGACGTCTTTCAGTGGCAGCGCGTCGAAGGTCTCCACGATCTTCGCCACGAGCTTCGCATACGGCCAGTATGCGCTGCCGTACAACATCTTCGCGGTCTTTGACATGCCGTGGTTGAGCAGTGTCTCGCGCACAATCACGTTCCACCGCTCGTATAGGCGGTTCGCGGAACCCGGATTCGCCTCGTACGGGCGCACACGGTACAGGCACTTCATGAGCAAGTCGCCGATGACGAGCGACTTTGCCGCACGGTGCAGCAACGGCACCGTGGGCGTGAAGCCGGGATTGTCCACAAAACCTTGCGTGGAGATCGCGAGCACGGGGATCTGCGGGTAGCCGGCGTCCACGAGCGCTTTGCGGATGAGCGCGAAGTAGTTCGTGGCGCGGCACATGCCGCCGGTCTGCGAGATCGCGAGCGCCGTGGTGTCGGGGTTGTACCGCCCGGATTTGATGGCTTCCACGAGTTGGCCCACGGTCATGATCGCCGGGTAGCAGGCGTCGTTGTTCACGTATTTGAGGCCGGTCTCCACGTCGGTTTTGCTGGCGTGTTCGAGCACGTCGAATTTGTATCCGGAGGCGCGTATGGCCGCTTCGACGAGCCGGAAGTGGATGGGGCTCATCTGCGGCGCGACGATGGTGTAGTCGCGGCGCATGTCCTTGCCGAAGGGCACGCGGTTGGCGTAGGCGCTCATGGTGGCGCTTTGCCGGTTCTGCTGGGCGCCGGCGCCGGCTTGCCGCCCCATGACGGCGTCGAGCAGAATCTGCCGGCCGGGTGTGGGCGCTGCGGTGCCGGTGTGCCGGAAGGTGCCGGAGCCAGCTGCGGGCGTAGCGGCGCGCTGGGCGTTGCGTTCGCGTTCCTCGACGGCGGCTTTGAGTGAGCGCAGGCGGATTTTGGCGGCGCCGAGGTTGGAGACTTCGTCGATTTTGAGCATCGTGTACACGTCTGCTTTGTCGGCGAGGATCTCGGACACCTGGTCGGTCGTCACGGCGTCGAGGCCGCAGCCGAACGAGTTGAGTTGCACGAGTTCGAGTCCGGGCCAGGAGGCCACGAACTGCGCGGCGCGGTAGAGGCGCGCGTGGTAGGCCCATTGGTTCATCACGCGCAGTGGCATGGTGGTGAGCTTGCGGTCGTTGACGTGTCGGAACCCTTCGCTCGTGTGGGCGGCCGGGTCGGTCTCGTCTTCGGCGAGGTATGCGGTGAGCGCGGGCACGTCGTTGGGGTCGAGCCAGCTCACGGAGTCTTCGGAGAGCACGACCATGCCGAGTGAGCAGATCGTCTCGGGGATGCCGTGGTTGACTTCGGGGTCCACGTGGTAGGGGCGCCCCGCGAGCACGATGCCGCGACAGTTGTGCTCCTTCATGTAGGCGAGTGCGCGCACGCCTTCCTGCTGCACGTCGTGTTTGAACACGGTGTCTTCGGCGTAGGCGGCGGCGACGGCTGTTTCGGCCTCCTCGCGCGTCACGCCGGCCCATGCGAATTCCTCGACGATGCGGTCGACCATGAGGCTGTGCTTGGAGAGGTTGAAGTAGGGGCGCATGAACCGTATGCCGTCTTCGCGCAGTTCGGGCATGTTGGCGCCGATGACCACGGGGTAGTTGGCTACGACCGGGCAGTTGTAGTGGTTGTCGGCTTCGGGCACCAGGTCGTCTTCGAACGAGACGCATGGGTAGAAGATCGTGCGGATGCCTTTGTTGAGGAGCCACTTGATGTGCCCGTGCACGAGTTTCGCCGGATAGCAGATGTTTTCGGACGCGATGGATTCGATGCCGGTTTCGAACAGTTCGTGGTTGGATCGCCCGGAGATGACGACTTTGAATCCGAGGCTGGTGAGCAGCGTGAACCAGAACGGGTAGTTCTCGTACATGTTGAGCACGCGGGGTATGCCGATCTCGCCGCGCGTGGCCTTTTTATCGGTCAGGCGGCGGTAGGCGAAGGCGCGCTTGTATTTGAAGTCGTACAGGTTGGGCCGGTCGCTGCGTTTGCGTTTGGCGTCGCCGCCGCGTTCGCACCGGTTGCCGGTCACGTAGCGCGATCCGTCGTGGAATGTGGTGATGGTGAGCTTGCAGTGGTTCTGGCACAGTTTGCACACGTCGCGTTCGGTCGTCATCGACAGCTCGTCGAGGGCCGTGCCGTGCAGGATGCTCGAGACGGTGTGGTCCACGCCGTCGATGCGCGCCACGTGCACGCCAGCGGCGTCGGTGTCGCCGTCCGTGTCGTCAGCGATGTCGTCGTAGTGCATGCGCGCGGTGAGCGCCGCACCATAGGCGCCCATGAGTCCGGCGATGTTGGGGCGCGTCACCTCGCGTTCGGTGAGCAGTTCGAACGCGCGCAGCACGGCGTCGTTGAGGAATGTGCCGCCCTGCACCACGACCGTGCTGCCGAGCTCGCCCGAATCGCGCAGTTTGATGACCTTATACAGTGCGTTGCGCACGACGGAATAGCACAGTCCGGCGGCGATGTCTTCGATGCTCGCGCCTTCTTTCTGCGCCTGCTTGACGCTCGAGTTCATGAACACCGTGCACCGCGAGCCCAGGTCCACGGGGTGTTCCGAGGCGAGCGCGGCCTGCGTGAACTCTTCAATGGTCAGGCCCATGGAACGCGCGAAGGTCTGCAGGAACGACCCGCAACCGGAGGAGCAGGCCTCGTTGACGGCGATCGAATCGATCACGCCGTCGTCGATGGCGAGGTACTTCATGTCCTGGCCGCCGATGTCGATGACGGCGGTGACACCTTGGCTCACCATTTCCGCGCCCCGGTAGTGTGCCATCGTCTCCACCACGCCCTCATCGAGGTGCAGCCCGGTGGCGATCAGTCCCTCGCCGTAGCCGGTGGCGCAGCTGCGCGCGATCCAGGCGCCTTCGGGCAGGTCGTGTTCGATCGTGCGCACGATCTCGATCGCTGCGGTCAGTGGGCTGCCGTCGTTCGTGGCGTACGATGACCACACGATCTCGCGGTCGTCGTTGACGAGCGTGGCCTTGATCGTCGTCGAGCCGGCGTCGATGCCGAGGAAGTGCGGGCCGCGCGCGCCTTCGAGCGTGCCGATGTGCACGTGTTCGCGGTGGTGGCGCGCGTCGAATGCCTCATGTTCGGCGTTGTTGGCGAACAGTGGCGGCATGGTGGCGGTGTTCGCCGGCAGTGTGCTCAGGTGTTCGAGTGCGGCGATGATGCTGTCCGCCGTGCGCGGCGCGTAGTCACCGGCGTGTTCGATCTGGTCGGGTTCGCCGGCGGTGAGCGCGGCGCCGTACGCCACGTACAGGTGCGCGTCGGCGGGCGTGATGAATTCATCGACCTTGCCGTCGAGCGCGCGGCGGAATGCTTCGCGCAGCTCGCTCATGAAGAACAATGGGCCGCCGAGGAACACGACGGTGCCGTGGATCGGGCGGCCCGAGGCGAGGCCAGCAATCGTCTGGGTGGCGACGGCGGTGAAGATCGAGGCGGCGAGGTCGGGTTTGGCGGCGCCGTCGTTGATCAGGGGCTGCAGGTCGGTTTTCGCGAACACGCCGCAACGTGAGGCAATCGGGTACAGCGTGGTGTAGTCCTTCGCCATCGCGTTGAGTCCGGCGGCGTCGGTGTCGAGCAGCGTGCTCATCTGGTCGATGAACGCGCCCGTGCCGCCGGCGCATGAGCCGTTCATGCGCTGTTCCGGCGTGGGCTTGAGGTAGGTGATCTTCGCGTCTTCGCCGCCGAGCTCGATGATCACGTCGGCCTGCGGCACATCCTGGTCGATCGCGCGCGTCTCGGCGATCACCTCCTGCACGAACGGTACATGGAGCGCGTCGGCGAGCGCCAGGCCGCCCGATCCGGTGATGGCGAGCGCGATCGGCTCGTCGGCGCGCCCGAGCGTGGTGAGTGTGGCGCGGATGTCGTTGAGCAGGCCCTCCATGGTGGCGCGCACATTGGCGTGGTGGCGGCGGTAGTCGGCGAACAGTGGCTCACTCAGCGCGTCCGATTCACCGAGCACCACGGCTTTGACCGTGGTCGAACCGATGTCGAGCCCCACGCGCAGCGGGCGCGCGGGGTCGGCGCGCTGTTCTGGGTGGGCGGTCGGAATGCGGTTCGGCTCGGTTGTTGTGTTGTCGTTCGGCATGCTCATGGGTGCCGTCTGAACCATCGATACCTCGTTCATCTTCGGGACGTGCGTTGGTGGGCGCGCACCGTCATCTGTGTTGTCGTGCGCGCGACTGCCATAATCGTCAATAATCCGATTATCTTAGTGACGAGCGGGTACGTTGGTAAGAGGCGGTTCAGCGTGTGGCTCACTGCGTAGACACCCATCTATAATTTCCCTAACCGATTTCACATGCGCGCCATTGCGCCCCGGCGGATTCGCCTTTCCCCGATGGCGCGAGAAACGAGGCAGGGATGAGCGGTCGGAGTGCAGACGGGTCCGGGCAGACGCAGCCCACGCAACGCATCGACGTTGCGATGGCGCAGTTCGAAGAGGATCCGCCAACGCAGGCGCTGCCGGTCCATGAGATCCGCGCGAGCGCGGCGCAGGCGGTGCCGCCGAGCTATACAGCAGGCGGCGCACCGGGTGTGCCGCAGCCGCACAAGCGCAAAAAATGGCCGATTGTGGTGGCGGTGATCGCGGCCATCGCGCTGATCGGCGCGGTGATTGGCGGCGTGGTGTACAGCCACAAGCATTCCGAGGCGCTCGCCCGCTGCCGTACAGCGGTCAGTGCGTTCAGTGACGCGCGCAAGGCGCTGCTCGCCACTTCGGACGATTCGCCGGCGATCCAACGGTTCATCCGCAATGTGCTCGGGGTGGATGACATCCTCGACGCGGTGGCGAAGGCCGCGACCGCCGCCGAGGGCACGGTCTCGGATGAGGGGTGCGCCACGAACGCGACCATCATCCAGCTCAACCTGGTGGCGAACACGCTCGACAGCGCCACGGATTCGCTGCGCGAGTCCACGAAGCAGATCGAGCAGAAGGCGCAGGACGAAGTGGATGACATGCTCAGCGGCGAAGACCTCAAGCAGGGTGCATCCGATGCGCTCGATGAGGCGGGTGAGACGACTGGTGACGCCATGGACAGTGCGAAAAGCGGATTGCGGTCCGCGCTCGACCGCGCTGGCGACGTGCTCGACGACCTGCGCGCGCACTATGACGGTTCGGCCGTTGGATCTTACTTGACCGGCGTGCTGCAGAAGGCGGTCGACGCCGGCCAACGGCTCATCGACGACTCGGGCATCAAGGATTCCAAAGTGTACAAAGCGGCCGAGGTGACGATCAATGAGGCGATTGACGCGGTGAACACGTGGATCGACACGCAAGCGACCAAAGCGAACTAGCGTGCCGTGCGCGTCAGCTCGCGTCGCCTTCGCCGGCGGCGCGCTCGTGGCCGTAGATCTCGGGGATGAACCGCTCCTGGTCGTGCAGTTTGCCCCAGATGACCACTTCGCCCTGCTCAAGTGATGCGGGCACGTCGATGATGCGCTGGTTCGACGAACCACGGAACTGCAGCAGCGAATCGTGCAGCGTTTTGATGTAGCGGCCGTCGACGAGGATGTCGATCTTGCGCAGCAGGTCGAGCTTGTCGGGGCTCTCCCCCTCGCGCATCAGCTCCTCCCACGTGTAGCCGGTCCAGCACCAGATGTCTTTCGTGTGGCCGAAGCGTTCGCGAATCTTGCGGGCGAGCGGCAGCAGCACGCCGGTGTTGAGCAGCGGTTCGCCGCCGAGGAACGTGATGCCCTGCACGAAGCTCTGCGCAAGGTCGTCCATGATCTGCGCCTCGAGCTTCTCGTTGTATTCGTGGCCCGCCTGGAAATCCCAGATCGACGAGTTGTAGCAGCCCTCGCAGTGGAACGGGCAGCCCGACACATACAGCGAGCAGCGGATGCCTTCGCCGTCAGTCATGAGGAACCGCTTGTAGTCGGCGATCATGTTGTGGCTCATCGCATTCGTCCACTGCCCCGCGCGCGGGTTGTTTGTCAACGGGCTCGGCACCGACGGCCCCCGGTATTCCTTAGTCTTGACGAAATCGTGGCGTGTGCCTGCCTGTACCATGCGTTCCTACTCCTCCATGCCCAATCTGCATCCATCATGACGCAGGGCGGCGCATCCCGCGTTCACCGCGGATGTGCCGCCCTGCCGGTCGCGCTATGCGCGTGCGTTTACTTCGTTTCCTCGAACCATTCGCGTGTCTCGCCGTTGCCGAGCGTGACGCGGCCGGTCTCACCAGCCATGTGCTTGACGCGGTGGGCGATCTCCTCATGGCGTCCGTGCACCATCGGGCGCTGCACCGGGTTGCCCAGATAGCCGCACGTGCGCTTCGTCACATTGCACTTGTCCGGGTCGGAATTGCCGCACTCAGGGCACTTGAAGCCCTCTTCGGTCGGCTCGAAGTCGCCTTCGAAACCGCATTCGAAGCAGTGGTCGATCGGGGTGTTCGTGCCGAGGTAGCCGATGCCGATGTTGTACGCGTAATCCCACACGGCCTCGAGCGCCTTCGGGTTGGCCTGCAGGCACGGGAACTCGCAGTAGTTGATGAAGCCGCCCGAAGCGTAGTACGGGAAGTCCTTCTCGTAGTCGAGCTTCTCCATCGGCGTGGGCTGCAGCCACACCGGGTAGTGGAACGAGTTCGTGTAGAAGTCGTGGTCGGTCACGCCTTCGACCTCGCCGAACTTGTCACGGTCGATGCGGTTGAAGCGGTCGGTGAGCGATTCGGCCGGCGTGGAGTACACCGAATAGTGGTAGCCTTCGGCGGCGGACCAGTCCTTGCACAGCTGGTTCATGCGGCGCACGATCTCGAGCGCGAATTCCTTGCCCTGCGGGTCCCAGCCGTGGTCGCGCATCCAGTTCTTGCCGTAGAAGACGGCAGTCGCCTCATACAGGCCGATGTAACCGAGCGACACGGTGGCGCGCTCGTTGCGGAACAGCTGGTCCACGTTGTCGTTCGCGTCGAGGCGGCCAAACGCGCCATAGCGGAACAGCGTCGGCGCGTTGACCGGCGTGGCCTGCTTGCAGCGCATGATGCGGAACTGCAGCGCCTGGTGCGCGGTCTCCATGCGTTCGTCGAACAGGCGCCAGAAGCGGTCCACATCGCCGTGCGATTCGAGCGCGATGCGCGGCACGTTAACCGTGACGACGCCGAGGTTCATGCGGCCGTCTTCCACATCTTCACCGGTCTTCGGGTCGATCCAGCCCTGCAGGAACGAGCGGCAGCCCATCGGCGCCTTGAACGAGCCGGTGATCTTCACGATGTTGTCGTAGAACACCACGTCCGGGTACATGCGCTTCGTCGAGCATTCGAGCGCAAGCTGCTTCAAGTCGTAGTTCGGGTCGCCCTCGTCGGCGTTGATGCCGTGCTTGATCGTGAACACGAGCTTGGGGAAAATCGCCGTGTGGCGGTCCTTGCCCAGGCCACGGATGCGGTTGAGCAGGATCGCGCGCTGGATCTCGCGGGCGAACCAGCTCGTGCCCAGGCCGAAGCCGACCGTGACGAACGGCGTCTGACCGTTCGAAACGCGGTTCGAGTTGATCTGGTATTCCATCGTCTGCATCGCGTCGTAGATGGCCTTGCGGGTCATGATCTTCGCATAGACCTCACGCAGCTGGTCGAGTTCGGGCAGGTCCTTGTCGAACGCCTCGTCCATCGGCAGCGGCTCGCGGTTCTCGAAATGCAGCCAGCGCGGCTCCTGCGCCTTGAGGCCACGCACCATGTCTTCGGCCACGGCGATCGGCGTCGAATCGGGGATCATGGCGCGGGCCATGTCCATGTTCTTCGCATAGTCGCGCTTCGCGTAGTCCTCGAGCATCTCGTCGGCGCGGTTGACGGTCTGGCCGCCGTACTGCGCACCGGCGATGTCCTTGATGATCTGCGTGATCTGTGTGGCGGCGGTGCCGATGGACTTCGGCGAATCCATCATCGCGTTGCCGAGTGCGAAGCCGTGGCGCAGCATGTCGCCGAAATCAGGCAGCGAACAGTTGTTCATCGACGTGAACGGCGAATAGTCGGCATCATGGAAGTGGATGTCGCCCTTCATGTGCGCGTTCGCCACCGCGTCTGGCAGCATCGAGAACGCGGACGCCTTGGAGACGGCGCCGGCGAGCAGGTCGCGCTGCGTGGCGTAGACGTTCGAGTCCTTGTTCGCGTTTTCGCGCACGAGCGACTCGTCACGGTTGACGAGGCGCTTGACGGCCTCGTTGATGTCGGTGGCCTTGGCGCGCTCGATGTCTTTGTTGAGGCGGTAGTTGGTGTAGGTGCGCGCCACTTCGTACAGGTGGTCCTCGATGAGCGCATGCTCCACGAGGTTCTGGATGTCTTCGATCTTGGCGGGGCCGTTGTAGCGTTCCTTGATTTCGCCTTCCACCTGACCGGCCAGGTCGCGGATCATGCGCTCCTCTTCGGGCCCGACTTCTTTGTCGAGGTCCGCGAAGGCAGACTTGACGGCTTCGACGATGTTGACGGGGTCGAAATCCACGATGCGACCATCGCGCTTTTCGACCAACACCGTGGTCGCGTTCCTTGCCTGTGTCCGCGGGGCGTCCATGACCTGAGCTTCCATGCGCTTTCCTGTTCTCTTAAGGGACCGGTGCCACCCGGCCGTGTTGCCGAAGCGCCCGCAGCAGTGGGGCGCCGTACTTGCCTGACAGAACTGTACGCCAAAGCCACCCCCCATATCTAGTACAACGCGCCGGCAAATGACCCATATCTTGGGTTTTCGTTGAAATTCCGCCCCAAATGTCATGCGTGTGATACTCGTCACGAACCACCTTGTTCGCCGTGCGGAAATCCGCGCGAGCCTATGGTATCCCAAGCGCCCGGCCGAGGTGCGCGCCGGTGCGTTCGCCGGCCGGGAAAACCAACCGACACGCCGCATTGCGCGCCTTGACGATGTCCGTTCGCTGATGGAATCTAGTCAGTATGGTTTGGAACAACAACAACGGCTCGGGCGGCGCCGGCTCGCCGCTCGACAGGCCGCGCACGGCCGACGAGCTGCCCAGGTTCGCGCGCGACACGACCCCTGAAAACCCGTGGCCGGTCTCGCTGCTGAGCCAGCATTTCCACGACGCCGTGGAACGCTGGCCCGCCGCGTGGATCGAGGGGCAGATCATCGAGATCAACGCCCGCCGCACCGGCACGGTGTATCTGACGCTGCGCGACAGCTTCCAGGAGGTGTCGATCTCCGCGCTCGGCTTCGGCGCGTTCGCGCAGAAGGCGCGCGCATTCCAGCAGGGCGACCGCGTGGTCATGCATGGGCAGGCCGACCTGTGGGTCAAATCGACGCGCCTGAGCTTCCGCGCCGACGACATCCGGCGCATCGGTTCCGGCGGCATCAAGGAGCAGATCGACGAACTGCGCAAGAAGCTCAAGGGCGAGGGCCTGTTCGACGAATCCAACAAAGTGCCGATCCCCGAATTCCCCACGACGATCGGCATCGTGTGCGGCCCCGGCGCCCGCGCGGAAGGCGACATCATCACGAACGTCAACCTGCGCTGGCCCATTGTGAACTTCGCCGTCAAATACGCGCATGTGCAGGGCCCACAATGCCCCGCCGAAGTGGTGCAAGCCATCCAGGAGCTCGACGCCGACCCGGCAGTGGACGTGATCATCGTGGCGCGCGGCGGCGGCAGCTTCGAAGACCTCATCGGCTTCTCCGACGAACGGGTGGTGCGCGCCACCGCCGCCTGCGTGACGCCGATCATCTCGGCGGTCGGGCATGAGGACGACTGGACGCTCATCGACCTGGCGTCCGACATGCGCGCCTCCACCCCCACCGACGCCGCCAAACGCGTGGTGCCCGACGTGCGCGAACAGCAGCAGCTCGTCGCGAGCGCAATCGGCACGATGAGCATGCGCATGCGCGCGATGGTGGACAACGAGTCACGCCTGATCGAGGGATATGTGAACCGCCCGAGCCTGACCCACCCGCAGACGATGGTCGAATCCCACGAACGCGACATCGCCGACGCCGTGCGCGCGATGCGCATCGGGCTGACGCGCATCGTGGACGACGCGCAGATGCATGTGGAGAAGCTCAAGGCCACGCTGACCGCATTAAGCCCGCAGTCGACGCTCGACCGCGGCTACGCAGTGCTGCAGAACGCCAGCGGCCATGTGGTCGACGACGCGGGCGACGTGCATGTGGGCGACGAGCTGACGATCACCCTGCGCCACGGCACCGTGGTGGCGCAGGCGCAGGCCACGCACGTCTAAACGCCCCGAACAATCCCCTATAACCGCAATCAACCAGCACTTCAACCATCACACCATCAAGGAGACACCATGGCAGACGACATCGAAATCACGAAGACCGAAGAGACCATCGACACCAATACCGCACAGCCCGCCCCCCAGGCGGCCACGAGCCTGACCCAAGAGGAACGCGACCTCATCGCCGCCATGCCGTACGAGGAGGCGCGCGACAAGCTCGTGCAGGCCGTGCGCGCGCTGGAGAACGGCGGCCTGAGCCTCGACCAGTCGATGCGCCAGTGGGAGATCGGCGAGGCGCTCGCCCAGCGCGCCGAGTCCCTGCTCGCCGACGTGCGCGCGCGCCTCGACGCCGCACAGGCGCAGCAGGCGCAGACCGCGAGCACGGCCGGCACGCAGGAGAACCTGCAGTAACCGGCCGCTCAGTGGCGCGTGAAGTCGAGCGTGGCGAGCAGTGCGCGGTGATCCGAGCCACCGATGCGCATCGTGCTTACCTGCCCGACGACCACACCACGTTCGGTGACGATGTGGTCGATGCCCGAGAACGCCGGCAGCCACGGTTTGTCGGCGGGCCAGCTGAATACAAGGCCGTGGCCGCTCGCGCGCGCCGCGTCCTGGAACCGCGATCCGAGCAGGTCGCGGAACACCGCGTGGTCGTAGGTCGCATTGAAATCGCCCATGAGCACGTATTGTGTGCCGGTGCGCGCGGTCAGCTGCTGCATCTCAGTGAGTGACTTGCGCCATAGGTCCCACGACTGCGCGGTGGGCGACGTGGTGTGCACACTGACGAACCGCACCGGCAGCGCGCCGTTGTCAAAGCGAATGGTGCCGGCGGGCATGGCCGAGGCGCTCGACGGGAACTCCGCGTCGGCCGGTTGCTGCAACGGCTGCGCGGACCACAGGCCATTGCCATACCCGCTGCCTGACGATGCGCTGACCGCGTACGGCAGATAGTCACCGATCCCCGCCTGTTCGAGCCGCTGCACGAACTGCGGCGTGGTCTCCTGCAGCGCGAGCACCTCGACATGCTGGTCGCGCACCGCATCGACGATCGCCTGCGGGTCGGCGGCGCCCTTGTACACATTGCACGTCATCACGCGCGCGAACGCGTCGTCGGTGGCGGGTTTGGCCTGCGCCACCGCGGCGATGGCCTGCGCGCCGAGCGGCTCGCCGTTGCGGTAGAACGGCAGTTGCCAGTACCCCTGCAGCACGATGCACGCCACGGCCACCGCGGCGGTGAACCAACGGTGTGCAATACACGCGCAGACGAGCGAGACCATCGCGGCGAGCGCGAACCACGGACTCAACGCGATCACATACGGCACATAGGGCAGCGCCTGCATGTCTTCGGGCAGCAGGCGGGCCGCGCAGCCGAGCAATGCGACGAGCGCGAGCAGGGCCCCCACGGAAGCCAGAACAGGGTGCCTACGCAATGCCATATATGGTGCCTCCTTGCGGGCGGTTGTGTGAACTTACATCGACAGCATATGGCCGGCTCGCCCGCCAAGGTCCGCCGGCCGTATGCCACCCACGGTACCCGAGGCCGCCCGACCGGCGCCATCCTCCCCGCGAATGATTCGCAGCGCGCCGAAAACCACAGCGCTGGCCACAGGCCGTGCCGCTGTGTATAATGGCAGGTTGTTTGCCCTGGTAGCTCAGTGGATAGAGCACCGCTCTCCTAAAGCGGGTGTCGTCGGTTCGAATCCGATCTGGGGCACTATATGCCGTGACCATTGGTGTACCACGGTGTTTTTGCTAAGTAACGAGGCCCGACACGCCTACCGCCACAACGACTGATTACCGATTTGAATTAACACATTTTATCCCATATGTCTATTTTGATGGTAGTTAGTGTACAGAGTAGACTTTCCAGTGCAGTAACTGCAGTAATTCAGTCAATGTCGACACTGGAGAAGGAGTCGAAATGCTGTCACAAAAAATCAGAACAATGGTTGGGGTCACTCTTGCATGTTGTCTCACCGCCAGCCTTACCATGTCCGCCGCTTATGCAGTGGATGTCGAACCGGTAACAACCACCACACAGAGTACACAAGCTCGAAATAACGATTTCTCAATACAGGGCGCTAATATCTCCGGAAACCAGCTCACGATGGGTGTGTATTCTACAGAAAACGTCACTTCGGATTCCGTAACCATCTACAACGGAAATTCCAGTGCCTGGTGGTCGTCATCCGATAAGCAAGTTGCCTCCGCATATACAACGGCTACCCGAACAAGCACCATGTCTTTCGGCGGCTATTCACGAACGATGGTACAGATTGAAGGCGCCATCCAAGGCCATTCTGCCGGTGAAGCCGACATTACCCTCCACATCGGCGATCTCTCCTCCACCGTGCACGTCACAGTCCGAATCATCCCAGTGGACTCCGTGCATATCAGCGAAAATGACTTCTCCATGTATGTCGGAGATTCCACCACATTGTCCACCTATGTTTCCCCGAGCAACGCAACCGATCAAAATGTCACATTGACCAGTTCTGACCCGTCGGTCATATCGGTCAGCGGAAAGGAACTCACCGCACGCAAACTCGGTACCGCGAAAATCACCACCACGGCAGGCGACAAGTCCACTTCGATTACGGTTACAGTAGCCAAACGCCCTGTCGACACCGTCACCATCCAAGGAAAGACGGTAAGCAACGGCACTTTGCAGATGTCAGCACTCTCTTCTTCTAAACTGAGCGCAACCGTATCCCCAGCCAATGCCACCGATCGTCAGGTGACCTGGAAGTCCTCAGATGACAAGGTCGCTTCGGTCGCCGCCGACGGCACCGTCACCGCACACAAGACGGGCACGGCGACGATCACCGCCAGCGCGGGCGGTAAGAGCGCGACCGTGAAGGTCGTCGTGCACCCACTGGTCGAAACCGTCACCATCAAGGGTGAACATGTGCAGAACGGCAAACTCGACATCACCGTGTCCAAGACCGACAAGCTCACCGCCGACGTCCTGCCGGCCGACACGTTGGACAAGACCGTGACCTGGAAGTCCTCCGACGACAAGAAAATGAGCGTGTCGAAGGATGGCATCATCACTGCGCATATGGCCGGAAAGGTCGAGGTCACAGCGACAGTTGCCGGTAAGTCTGATACCGTGACCGTGACCATCGGATTCAAGGATGTCAATGATGAGACACCCCACCATCAGGACATCCAGTGGATGGCGAACAACGACATCACCACAGGTTATGCGGATGGCAACTATCTGGGTATGGGCATGGTGTTCCGCCAAGACATGGCCGCGTTCCTCAGGCGTGAGGCCCAGCTGCGCAACATCGGCGATTCCCGTACGTGGAAGCCGTCTGCAGAGGATTGGCACCGCTTCACTGACGTGAATGACAAGACCCCGCACGCCGAGGACATCCTGTGGCTCGCCCATGCAGGCATTGCCGAAGGGTACCGCAACGCCGACGGCACATGGCGCTATGAGGGCATGACCTTCGTCTACCGTCAGGACATGGCCGCGTTCCTCGAACGCATCGCCAAACTCGCCCACAAGGCGTCAGGTGTCAAGCCAAAGACCGATTTCACCGATGTGGTGGCGAAAAAGACCCCACATTATAAGGAGATCGAATGGCTTGGCGGTTCGGGCATTGCCCAAGGCTACCGCAATCCAAATGGTACTTGGCGTTTTGAAGGCATGACGCCCACCTACCGCCAGGATATGGCGGCATTCATCCAGCGTCTGAACGAACTGCTGGAACGCTGATTCGCTGCCAAGGCAACACCGACAAAGCCAGTATGTCTTGTGCCCCCTACGCGGGGCACAAGACATACTGGCTTTGTACATTCATATGCGAAGCAGCGTCACACCACCATATGCACATATGCACCGATATGAGACTTGCGGACCAGTCGCCCGTACCGAACGGTACAGTGGTGCGAACCAGCCGTTGTACAAACGAAAGAAGGCCCACGATGACGATGGCCGCATGCGGTTCCGTGACCGCCGAAACACTTGGATTCGAAGCCTCGCAGGCGATTCCCGCGGCAAAAGGCACACTGCCGAAGGGCCTGTTCGCGGCGAAACCGACCGCTCCCCTTTCCGCGAAGACCAAACAGCATCTGGTGCACAGCATCGCATCGATCACGATGCTCGCGCTGCTGCGCCCGGCGAACACCGGTCTTGAGGCGAGCGCCCGCATGCCGGAGATCCTGGTGTTGGGCCTGCGCCTGGCCGACGGCGTGCAGGAGACTCCGGACGATGTCATCGAGCTCATCGCCTCGCAGCGCGCATCCGGCATCCTCTTCGCCGTGGTGCGCACGGCCGAGCATGAGGGCACCACGCGCGAGGAATGCCAATTCGCCGTGCGCCGCGCAATCCCCGGGCGCGCAGGGCACACGCCCACGTTCCGCGTGTTCCACAGCGCATGGGAGCCGGCCGGCGAGATGTTCCTCGACGTCAATGGTGCCACGATGGACGAGCTGTGGGCGTCATTGTGTTCACAGACGATCCTGGGGTCGACCGATTTCGCCGACCTGGACGCGCGCATCGCCCGCGTTGAGCGGATTCGCGCGCTGGAGGCGGCGGTCGCGAAGCTCACCGCCGACCACAAGCGCGCGAAGAACCCGGCGCAGCGCAACGAGATCTACGCGAAACTGCACAAGGCGAAGAACGAGCTTGCCGCGCTGCAGTAGACGCGCGGCAAGCCCTCAGAACCCGAAGCGCGTGCGCCCGTACTGGTCGAGCCAGCGCAGGATCGCGCCTTCGCGCAACGCCCATGGGCACACTTCGATTTCGTTGATGCCGAGCGCGCGCATGATCTCAACGGCGATGATGCCCGCGCCCACGATCGTCATGGCGCGGTCCTGCGTGATGCCGGGCAGTGCGGCGCGCTGGGCCGGTTCGATCGCGGCGAGGCGCGGGATCCAATCCTCGAGCTGCCCGCGCTCTACGCACAGCGCGTCCTCGCGCCCCGGCTGGTGGATCACGGTGCCGGCGAGGCGCGCGAGTGAACGGATCGCCTTCGACGTGCCGACGGCGTGGCTCGAATAATCCTCGGCGGGCACGGCGTCGACGACCGGCGCGATCATCTTGCGCACTTTCTTGTATACTGCGTCGAGGTCTTTCGCCGACGCCATGCCGTCGGGAAGCAGGTCGCGCGTCACGACACCGGCGCCGGCGTTCACGGCGGCGGCGATGGTGGGCTCCTCGTCGGAGCCAAGCGCGACTTCGAGCGAGCCGCCGCCGATGTCGATCATGAGCAGGCGGCCGGCGTCCCACCCGTACCAACGGCGCGCGGCGAGGAACGTCAGGCGCGCCTCGTCTTCGCCCGAAAGCACGGTGACGCGCTGGCCAATGATCTCTTCGACGCGGTGCAGGATCTTGTTGCCATTCGGCGCCTCATGCATCGCCGACGTGGCGAGCGCGAGCAGTTGCGAGACCTTGTATTGTTCGGCGAGCCGCATCGCGTCGTCGACGGCGGCGAGCAGCGCGTCGACCGCCTGCTTCTTGATGCTGCCGTCGTCTTTGAGATGGTCCATGAGCCGCACGGTGGTCTTCGAGCTCGCCTCCGGTTCGGGGCGCGCGCCGACGGCCGCGTCGACGACGAGCATGTGCACGGTGTTCGACCCGATGTCGAGCACACCCAAGCGGGTGGACCGCAGTTTCAGATTTGCCATAGGGGTTCCTCTTACGTCGTTGTTCTTCAGTCCTGCCGCGTGCCGGCGAGTCCATGCACGAAGGCGCTGAGCCGTGTCAATCCTTCGCGCAGGTCGTGGCGTGAGGCCGCGTACGACAGGCGCACGTGCGTGTCGGCGGTCGCCTCGCCGAAGTCGGCGCCCGGGGTGAGCGCCACATGCGCCTCACGCAGGGCGCGCTCGCAGAATGCGGTGGCGCTCAGGCCGGTGGAGCTCACGTCGAAATACGCATAGAACGCGCCGTTCGGCTCCACGTCGACCGGCAGGCCCAGGTCACGCAGGCCGTCGATCACGATCGCGCGCCGGGCAAGCAGTTCGAGCCGGCGCTTCTCACTGACCGCGAGCGCCTCGTCGCCGAACGCCTCGACTGCGGCGATCTGGGTGGGCGTGTGCGCGCTGAGGAAGAAGTTCGCCGCGAGGTTGTCCACCGCGTCGACGGCGGCGGGCGGCACGACGATCCAGCCGAGACGCCAGCCGGTCATACCGAAGTATTTCGAGAAGCTGCTGCAGACGATCGCGTCGGGGTCAATCGAGAGCACGGATGGCACACGCGAACCGTCGGGCTCGACATCGGCCAGGTCGAGGTAGGTTTCGTCGACGATGCGCCATGCGTCGTGCGCACGCGCGGCGTCGCAGACCGCGCGCAACGTGTCCGGGGTGATCGTGGTGCCGGTGGGGTTCGACGGCGAGGTGATCATGACGGCGCGCGTGCGCTCCGACCAGTATTCGTCGAGCAGTTCGGGCGTCAGGTGGAAGCGTGTGGCGGCGCTCGTCGGCACGTCCACGACGACGCCTTCGAACGCGCGCACGAGCTCGCGGTTGGTGGGGTATGACGGGTCGGCGATGAGCACTTCACTGCCCGCGTCCACGGTGAGCGCCACGGCGAGCAGCAGGGCGGTCGAACCGCCCGCCGTGATGACGATGCGCCCGGGGTCCACGTTCACCTGGTGTTGCGTGGCATAGAATTCACTGATCTTGCGGCGCAGTTCGGGCAGCCCCTTCGCCTCGGTGTAGGGCAGCGCGCGCCCGTCGTACAGGTCGCGCATGGCCGCGCGCACCGGTTCGGGGGCGTCGTAGTCCGGCTGGCCCAGATTGAGTTTGATCACGTCGACGCCCGCCGCGATCATCATGTCCGCCTGCGCGCCGATGCGCATCGCGCGGAACGGGTGCACCGCGCCGGCGCGCGTGGCGAGCGGCGGCAGCGAGCGCAGATTATGGGACTCGTCCATCATGTCTCCTTTGTGGGGCGCACATGCGCGCCCTGATGCACAATTCATGCTCCGTGGTTCATACTACGCGTTGGGCGTCATGTGACGCGGCGCGCACGGCGAAGCGCCTACGGTGGGAATAGTGCGGCCGCGCGCCGCACTGGAATGTTTCCATAAGAAAGGCGGCCATGATGACCGATTCCATCCAATCCCAACCCGAGTCCACAACCGGAGTGACCGACACGGCACGCCCGCTCAATGTGGCGATCCTGGGCGCGGGCCGCATTGCCCAGACGATGGCCAAGACCCTCACGATGATGGCCGACTCCCCCACGTACAGTGCGATGGTCACGCCATATGCAATCGCCTCGCGCTCGCAAGACAAGGCGGACAAGTTCGCCGCCACCTACCATCTGCCGCACGCCTATGGCTCATACGAGGCGATGCTCGCCGACCCGGCGGTGGACCTGGTGTACATCGCCACCCCGCACAGCCTGCACGCCGAACAGGCGATCGCCTGCATGCGGGCGGGCAAGCCCGTGCTCGTGGAGAAGGCGTTCGCCGCAAACCTCGAGCAGGCGCGCGCGGTCATCGACGAATCCGACAAGACCGGCCTGTATTGCGGCGAGGCGATCTGGACGCGCTACATGCCGTCGCGCGCGGTCATCGACCGGATCATCGATTCCGGGCGCATCGGCGCGGTGACCGGCATCAACGCCAACCTGTGCTACCCGATGACGCACAAGGCGCGCCTGACCGACCCGAATCTCGCCGGCGGCGCGCTGCTCGACGTCGGCATCTACCCGCTCACGTTCATCGACATGGTCATGGGCGCCCAGGAGATCGACCACTTGGCCACCTCGATGCAGCCCTACCCCACCGGTGTGGACGCGCAAAGCACGACGACGCTCTACTACGCCGACACGACGATGGCCACGGCGCTCAGTTCGATGCTGTGCGTCTCGGACCGCGGGGGCATGGTATACGGCACCGAAGGCTACCTGGTGTGCCATAACGTCAACAATGTCTCCGCGGTCGACATCTACAACACCGACCATGCGCGCGTCGACCACATCGACATGCCCGAACAGCTCACCGGTTACGAATACGAAGTGGCGGCAAGCGTGCAGGCGATCCGCGCAGGCAAGCGCGACACCATCGAGATGCCGCACGCGGACACCTTGCGCATGATGGCGCTGCTCGACCAGATTCGCGACGAATGGGGCCTCGTGTTCCCATTCGAGCATCAGGACTGAGCACCCGCGCGCACCGGCCGCCATGTGAACCGTGTGCGCGACACACTCTGAGACGGGCGCGTACACATCGTAGAACCATGCCGGTACCGCGCTCGGGAAACTGCTAGCGTGAACCGTGTGCGCACCGGACCGGCACGCCCGACAGGCCCCGTGCCGCGCGCACAGCCACACGAGGCTGCCGACGGCGCCGCGGCAAGGGGACGACACATGACAATGCGAGCTGACAGTTCAAACATCGCGCAGTACCGCGAACTGACGCAGATGGTGGATTTCGTGGAGACCGAATGGGGATTCGACGAGGAATTCGACGGCCCCACGTTCCTATGGGACCCCACCATATCGTCATGCTCGCAACACGAGGACGCGCGGCGCAACCCCACCCCGGTGGCACGGCCCGATGAGGCACGGCTCGTCATGGCCCAGCCGATGCAATGGTATTTCGATGGCATCGCCGCCATCACCCCCAGCGCCACCCCCACGCCCGAAGGCGGCATGGACGTGCCATGCAAGGACATGCCGTCGTTCCGCATGGAATCGCAGGCGCTCGCCGGCGTGGAAGCGGTCGTGGCCAACGCGCTCGCGAGCACCCAGTGGCTCGACGCCACGCGCAACCTGTGCATGGCGGTCGAACTGACCGCACGGTTCATCGGATCGTGCGAGGACCGCCATCAGGAATGCCTGGAATACCTCAAGGAACTCATCCAGCTCGTGCGCATCTACATGGATTCGGTGGCGCGCAACGCGGACCCCGAGACGAGCGCGCAGGCGCTGCGCATGGTGACCGACGTGGCGTGCAACGAGGACTTCCGCATCAACCCGATGCCGATGGTGGAGCTGCTCTCCTGCTGCCTGTCGTTCGCGCAGTGGGACGACACGCGCGTCTTTGCGTATGAGGCGCTGGACAACGCGGTGGCCAGCATGGACGGCATGGCGCGCCAGTACGGCGACGACGCGCTCGCCGCCGCCCGATTCCGCGAAATGGTGACCGGCGAATACGCGCATGAATTCGCCGATCTGGACGGGTTCGAAGGATTCGACGACGAACCGGACCCCGACACCTGCACGGACCGGCGCGAGCTGGAGCTGCACGCGCACTTCCACTTCAAGCAGGCGATGCTGCTCATGCGGCACGACCTGATGCGCATGAGCGGCGACGCGGACGGAGCCGACACGCTGCTGCGCGAACACTGCACGCTCGCGCCGCTCGCCGACGCCTATGCGGCGCGGCTGATCCATGCACGACGATGGCGCGACCTGCTCGAGTTCATTGACGATGTGGAGGCGCACCACCCCGAACAATTCACGATCATGTTCCCCGAAGACCTTGTGCCCTACGACTGGGAGTCGCTGCGCGAGATCGCGTTGCAGGGCCTCGACGAGCGCGGGCAGTTGCAGGAGATCTACCGCGCGCGCGTGCTTGGCGCGTTCGACATGGATGAGTTGGCGGCGCTGACGAACCTGCGGCGCCTGTGCGACGACCGCACGTGGGACGAGCAGTCCGCGCGGATCGTGGACGACTACCACCGTGAAGGCCCGCATCTGGCGCGCAACCCCGTCTACGAGCACATGCTCGTGATGCGCGCCATGCGCAACGAGGCCATGCGCTACCTGGAGGATTTTCCAGACGCATGGCCCGATCTTGCGGCTATTCTCTAGCGGTCAGCCAACCGCTCACTGCTCGTGGCGCTTCTCATAGAACGCCTTGAGCTCGGGGCCGGCGGCCTCAAGCGCCACCTGGTCGCAGTACAGCATGTGGCCGTTGGAATGCACATGGTATTCGATGCGGTCCTTGAGCGCCTGCGGCAGGAACAGCTTGCCCATGTCGTGGCGCACGTTCCAGTACGGCGTGGCGGCGTCGTGGATGCCACCGAAGAACAGGATGCGGCTCGTGGGGTTGCGGCGCAGCGCCGTGGCGATGTCGAACGCGACGTTCGGTGTCTGCGGCGAGCCCATCGTGCCCGGGGCCTGATGGTTCCAGTTCCACGACTCGTTGACCTTCATCGACAGGCCTTCGTAGTTGGCGTAGCCCTTGAACCCGATGTCGCCGAGCATCTTCATATAGACGTCCAGATAGGCGGCGTTGATCGCGTCGTACTAGGGGTCCTCTCCCGCGAAGAACTCGTTGTCGCCCTGCACATCCGGGTAGCCGAACGTCGTGAAGCGCGTGTCGTAGCGGCCTGTGGTCTTGCCTTCGTCGGCCAGCAGCGTCTTGCGGAACGTGTCGAGCTCGATGCGCAGGCCCTTCGCCTTGATGAAGTCCTTCGGCAGGCCGATGAGTTCGCTCATCTGGCCGGCGATCTCGTCCATCCTGTCGGCGGGCAGCTCATCGCCGAGGACGAGCGCGCCGGCGAGCGTGGAGTTCACGAAGTCGAACGCCTTGTTGTACCACTCGTACTGATCGACGCCCTTGCCGGCCTTGCCGAAGTAGTTCGCGGTGGCGGCATACACCGGCACCATGCCCATGTAGTACGCGTCGTTGCCCGAAAGCGTGGGTGCGTAGTCCAGGATCGTGGACTGCTCGACCACACCGGTCACGCCAATGCCATGCTCGCCGAGCAGGCGGTACACCACGGCGTTGCGCATGGTGCCATAGGATTCGCCATACAGGTAAATAGGGCTGTTGAAGCGCTTGTGCTCGGTGAGCCATGCGATGATGCCACGGGTGAACGCGTCACCGTCGCCATCCACGCCCCACACCTTCTTGGCGTCGAAGCCGGGCGCGATGTGCGAATAGCCGGTGCCGAACGCGTCGATGAACACGAGATCCGAGCTCGGCAGCAGCGTGTCGGGGTTGTCTTCCACCTCGCCCACGCCAGTCAGGTGCGCCATGCCGTCGGTCTTGACGCGCACGGCGCCCATGCCGCCGATGTTGACCATGTACGACGCGCCGCCGGGGCCGCCGTTCCAGCAGAACGTGACCGGACGGTCAGACTTGTCGGAGGCGTCCGAAACCTGCGAGAGCATGAACATGTGGCCGATGAGCGTGCCGTCGTCCTCGCGCACCGGCACCATTTCCGCGGTAGCCGTGTAGTTGATGGTGGCGCCGTCGGGGCCGGTCCAGACATAGTCCTTGGCCGCGGTGGCCGGAACCGGTTCGAGCGGTTCCTTCTTGTCTTCCTTCGCGCTGGAAGCAGCGTTGGTTTCGTCAGTCATAGTACTCCTTAGATTGAAAATATGTGCATCAGTTGGATGAGGGCCCCGCGGGCTTGGACGGCGTGGACGTGCCGCCGGAAAGCGTGGGCTTGGCTGTCTTGGCGGCAGCCTCGCTGGCTTCGGCCTCGTCGACCTGCACACGGTGCTCGGCCTTGGCGAGCGCGGCATCGTCCTTGGCTTCGTCTTCGAGTGCATGCGCCTCGTCGGCGTAGTCCTGCACGTCGGCTTCAAGCGCCTGCGCACGGGCCTGGGCGCGCTTGGCGTCGGCGGCGGCGTCGGTTGGGACCGCTGCGGCCTTGACGTCCGCGGCAGTGGGTGTGGGCAGCATGTTGCCGTTGTCGTCGGTGTGCACTGGTTCGGGCTCATAGGCGATCGTCTTCATGCCGGCGTTCGGATCGCCCACAAGCGCGACCTTGGCGGGTTCGCCGGGCTCGGTGATGCCGTGCTTCTTGAGCAGTGCGGCCGCCGCCGCGGCCTGGGCGTCCGGGTCCTTGGAGCTCGGCAGGTCGATCATCTCGTTGGGATCGTATAGGTGCCTGATCGGCTGGCCCATCGGGTTCTGGCCTTCGCTGAGCAGCGCGGTCGGGATGTTCGACAGGGCCTTGCCCGGCTTCTTCAGGCCTTCGATCTGCCACGTGAACGGGGCGAACTGGTTCGTCGGGTCGGACCAGTTGTGCTTGCGCGACGCGCGGTAGATGAGCACACAGGCGATGAGCACGAACGCGAGCAGGCCGATGATGATCAGGTCGTAGGTCATGCCCGAGCCGACTTCGGCCTCAAGCTGCGCCGGCGGGTAGAACGCCAGGACAATGCCGAAGACGCAGGCGATGATGCCCACACCGGCCACGATCCAGGCGCCGACCATGCCGCCGGGCACCTTGAAGCCGCGAGGGCGGTTCGGCTGCTGGTAGCGCAGGCGCAGGAACGCGACGAACATGAGCACGTAGTAGGTCAGGTAGAGGATCGTGATGGCCTGCGTGATCAGGGCCACGAAGCCTTCGACGTTCGGCAGCAGGAACACGATGAACGCGATGACGGTCATGAGGGCCATCTGCGTGTACATCAGGCGGCTCGGCATGCCGTGCTTGTTGTTGTTCTGCAGGAACTTGGGCAAGAAGCCCGAGCGGCCGGCCTGGCCGAGCATGTACGAGGGGCCGGCGAGGTTGGTGATGAGCGCGGCGAAGCTGTTGAGCATGCCGAGCCAGCAGAACACCAGGTACAGGTCGGGGAATCCGATCGTGGCGCCGAGCGCACGGTATGTGGCGTACAGCGTGTACAGCAGGTTGATCTGCTTGTTCGGAATGACCATGGCGATAATCAACGTGCCGACGATGAAGATGAGCAGGGCGAGGATCATCGAGATGAAGATCGCGAGCGGGAACTGCTTGTTCGGCTTCTTCAGGTCCTTGATGTGCGCGGCGTTCATGTCGATGCCGGCGAACGAGAAGAACACGCCTGCGGCCAAGGCCAGCGTGGACATGCCCTCCCACTTCGGCACGAGGTTGCTCGGGGCCATGTCGATGGCCGGGGCGTTGCCCTGGCAGATCCACACGACCGCGAGGATCGTCATGACACCCAACGGCAGGAACGTGCCGAGGATCACACCGTACTTGGCGATGTTGCTGAAGGTCTTGACGCCCTTGGTGGCGAGCCAGCAGCAGAACCAGTAGTAGGCGAGCCAGCCGATCATGATCGGCAGCGTGACCTTCCAGCTGTGCGAGTTCTTGGCGAAGTCCACCGCCCAATCGTATTTGGTGGTGAAGAAGCCGATCGTCGCCGACATCGACGGGATGCCGGAGCCGAAGGTGAAGGTCGTCTGGAACCAGAGGATCAACAGGCAGGCGATGGCCGGGAACGTGCCGATGCCTTCGCCGACCCAACGGAAGATACCGCCGCGTTGGCTCCACCCGGAGGCGAGTTCGGCCGCGACCAGACCGGTCGGCAGGAAGAACAGCAACCCGCCGAGAAGGAACAGTGTGACGGAGGACAGACCATAGAACGACTGCTGCACGTCGTTCGCCAAGCCGGCGATGACCGTGACGTTCATCATGATCAACGCGATGGTGGTGAGGTTGCCTGTGCCCCCCTTGGCGCCTTTGACTACGGCACCGGATTTCGATTTGGTATTTGCACTCATGATTTCCTGCTTATCTTGCACAACAGCGAAGCGGGGCCGAAGCCCCGCATCTCATATCACGGTTCCGGGTTGAAGGTGTTCCAGTACGGCAGCACTTCGGGCTCGGCGTCGTACGCCTTGACCACGTCGTCAGGCAGGTACTCCCTGCGCACGGCGACTTCGTAGTTGTATTCGGTGAACCACGAGTCGTCCATGATGAAGTAGCCCTGATGGCCGACCGGCTTGCCATGGGCGGTGGTGCCCCACGAGTTCTCGACCTTCCAGCGGATCGGGTTGCCGTCCTCGTCGAGGTCGACGCCCGCGATCATCATCGCGTGGGTGGGCAGGCTCTGGTTGTACTGGAAGCGCTCGCCCTTGTCCATCTTGAACTCGAGGCCCATCATCTTCTGCACGTCGTACAGGTTGAGGGCCATGATGCCCTTCTGGAAATCGGAATCCTGCAGCACGTCGCAGCCGAACCACACCGGCTCGCCGGCCTTGAGCTGCTTGATCGTGGCCTGCTTCATCACGTCGATCGGCACGTTGACGTAACGGCAGCGGCGCTTCGAACCGAGCACCTCGCCCGTCATGTCGATCTCGTAGGACTTGTTGTAGTCCATGCCTTCCACGGGCAGGTTGATGACGCCGATGCAATCCTCGAGCTTGACATCGCCCAGGTACTTCTTGTAGAACTCGAGCGGGGTCAGACCGCGGTCCGCATGGTACTTCTTGTCGGTGTCGCGGTAGACGAAGTCGATCTTCTCCGGCGGGTTGCCGAAGCTCACGCACAGCACACGGTAGATGTCGGACAGCATGCCCTTGCGCGCTTCCTCGATGTCCGCGTCCGACTTGCCTTCGGCGACGAGCTTGCGCAGCGCATACGCGTCTTCGCGCAGCATGCGGTTGAGCAGCGCGTCGAGCTCGGACGAGTTCTTGGTCACCGCGGTCTCCGGCATGGCCTCCTCCGGCACGACGCCGTACTTCTCGACGAGCGCGACGATCGGGTCGAAATCGCCGCCGTCCTGCTGCGGGGTGGCCAGCAGGAAATCGATGCGGCGGTCGTTGAGGTCGCTGCCCGCGTACTTGATGATGTTCTCCATGAAGAAGTTCGACTTCTCGAGCTTGTCATAGAAGAAGTTGTACGCCTGCGACAGTTCGAAGCTCCCCTTGGGCAGCTTGAGCTTCTTCTCCATATGGAAGCGCAGGAAGTTGAGCGCCGAATACATCCAGCAACGGCCCGACTGGCGCTGGTTCGCCACGGCTTCGTCGTCCACGTCCACCGAGAACACGAAATTGTTCTTGGTGACGACGACGTTCTCGCGTTCGCTCGACGCGTGGATGCCGTTGTTCTTCACGGCCTGCTCCGCTATCTGCTGGGCAGTGTCCTTCTTGTAGGCCTGCGCCATGCGCGCCAGGTCTTCTTTGGTCAATTCCATGATCAATGCCTTTCCTTATGCGGTAATCCCGGATTGTTGTATGGCGTTCAGTCGAACAGCGTCCACGGCTGGCTCGGGCGGTCGTACAGGTAACCGCGCTGCCAGTTCCATTGCGGGTGCTGGGCCATGAACTCATCCGCGTCGAACGGCTCGCCGTCCGCGCGTCCGAAGATGCCCCACATGCGCAGCGCCTCGATGTCTTCGGCACTGGCGCATTTGCCGTCGCACGAGCCGCCCGGGAAGAACGGCACATTCCACACACCGTGCGGATCGTCGGCGTAGTATTGCGGATCAACGTCGTAATGCGCGCAGATGTTGCGCGAGCATGCGTTGATGTACCCCAGATAGGGGTCGAATTTGTCCGCCAGGATGCGCTTGGCCACATCGTCGTCGATGGTGCCCGCAAGCTGCGGCATGAGCTGTTCGAACCGGGCGCGGCGCGCACCAGTCTGCTGGCGCACGTCGTTGTAGCCGTTGTCGACGCATTCGAGGTTGCGGATGCGCGGGTTGTGGCACGCGTTGCAGCCATAGTAGAAGCCGTCGGTCGTGCGCAGCAGCTCCTGATGCTTGAGACCCTGCTCATAGCGCGCGATCTCGCCGTTCTTGGTGTCGGCGAGCAGCCAGATGTTGGCGTAGCCGCCGTTGTTGCCCTGATTCGCAAGGTCGACCCATTCGTCGATCGAATTGGCGTATTGCGTGGCCTTGCGCGAGCGCACGTATTCGGGTATGCCGTTGACGTCGTAGCCCACAAAGCCGGCGATCGTGGTCTCGGTGATGCCCAAACCGGCGGAGGTGACGTAGAAGTCGGTCATCGAATCGATGTAGCCCGGCACGGTCTGCATCTTGAAGCGGTTGCCGTGGGCCGGCACCACTTCTTCACATACGTTGAAGTACTGGCCGCTCCAGAAATCGTCGAAGCTTTCGTGGGCGATGACGGGCCGGCCGTCCGCCGTGGCGGAGCCGGTGGCCACGAAGCCCGAGCAATGGGAGCCTTTGGGGCCCGCCGGCGGGTTGTTGGAGTACTGCGCAGCCACCTGCGGCCACCAGTAGCCGGTCAGTTCCATCCATGCGTTCCAGCCGATGATGTCGCCGAGCGTCGTGGGGAACCCACCGGCGGTGAAGCCGTCGGCCATGCCCTGCATCTCGTCGAGGTATTCCTGCTCGATGTGCGCCTGATGGAGCTTCACGGCTTGTTCCACAAAGAACGAGTAGTCCATGCCGAGCGTTTCGAGCGTCATGTGTGTATAGACGCGGATGGCGTCACGGAACTCGTCGGTGAGTAGGTAGCCGTGCTGGAACCCGATTTCGTAGGGTTCGCCTTCCACGTGCAGGTAATGCCAACCATTGATGTCGTCGCGGCTCGCCTTGTCCACAATGGCGCGTTGCTGATCCGTAAGTTCTGTCATGACCGGTCCTTAGTGCCTCTTATCGGATACGCTTTCACGATAGAACCGGAAAAAAATGCGGACCTTACTGTTTCAATCAAGGCATAATACGCTGCAGGCGTTGTGGAAAAACCGGAAATTCATGCTCTTATACGCGAAATGTGAATGTTTTTCACCCTACAAAAGAACCCCACTGTCGGTATCCGGTTGGTTGGTGCACCGCTGACCAATAAGCGACGCAGCGGCCACAGGAATATACGCGTCTTGGCCGACAAATCCCAAGCCACCGGCCCGGACATAACGGAATCCCTCCTGCCGTGATATGGCGTCAGGAGGGATTCATAGCGGTCAGAGGTCGAAACCGAGCTCCTTCGCGGCCTGTGTGGGCACCGGGTCTTCGCACCAGAAGTCCTCGAGGTTCTCCACGGTCGTCAACGAGCGGATCTCCGCCTTGTCGATGTACAGCTCGCCGCTCAAATGGTCGGTCTCGTGCTGGAAGATGCGCGCCGGCCAGCCATGCAGGCGTTCCTCGTGGCGGTTGCCTTCCTCGTCGTGCCAGTGGGCCACAATGTCGAGCCAGCGCTTGCGCACCGCCTGGTAGCCTTCCACGCTGAGGCAGCCCTCGTAGAACGAGCGCGTCTCCTCCCCCACCGGCTCATAGGCGGGGTTGATGATCACATGGAACGGGAACTCCGCGATCTCACGCGGGTCGTCGTCACCGTCGGCATGGTCCTCCACCACGGCGAGCGCGAGGTTCAGCCCGATCTGCGGGCCCGCCAGCCCGACGCCCGGAGCGGCGAGCATCGTGGTGCGCATCGTCTCGATGAGTTTGTGCAGCGTGTGCTTGCTCAACTGCCCGTCGTACTGCACGCATTGCGCGCGCAGCACCGGCTCGCCGGCCTCGACGATCGGCAATACGCCGTGGTCGGCGGATTTGAGCAGCCGTTCCACGTCCCTGTTGAGCGCCATGTCGACGCGCTTGTGTGATCCGAACATCCGTATCCTTCTCTCCTATATATATGAGGTATGTCTGAGGTATGTCTACTGTGCGCTCACAGCCCGAGCTCGTCGGCCACGACCTGCGCCAGACGCGCGGTCACGGCGTCCGCCTGTTCCTGCGTGGCGGCCTCGGCCATCACGCGTACGAGCGGTTCGGTGCCGGAGGGGCGCAGCAGCACGCGGCCGGTGTCGCCGAGCAGTTCCTCTTCGCGCGCGACGGCCGCGAGCACCGCCTTGTTGGTCTTGGCGGCCATCTTGGCGACATTCGGCACATTGATGAGCTGCTGCGGCAGCTGCGGGAAGTCCGCGGCGAGGCTCTTGAGGCTGCGGCCGGAATCGACGACCTCCTTGCACAGCGTGAGCGCGGTGAGGGTGCCGTCGCCGGTCGTGGCGAATTCACGGTTGATGACGTGGCCCGACTGTTCGCCGCCGAGCGAGTAGTCGCCCTTGAGCATCTCTTCGAGCACATAGCGGTCGCCGACGTTGGTCTGCACAGTGGTGATGCCCATGTCCTTGAGCGCGAGCTTGAGGCCGAGGTTGCTCATCACGGTCACGACGAGCGTGTCGTGGTTGAGCTTGCCTTCGCGTTGCTTGGCGCGCGCCAGGATGCCCATGATCTGGTCGCCGTTGACGAGCGTGCCGTCTTCGTCCACTGCCAGGCAGCGGTCGGCGTCGCCGTCGAAGGCCACGCCCAGATCGGCCTGCGAGGCCTTGACCATGGCCTGCAGCTGCTCGGGGTGGGTGGATCCGGCGTTCTTGTTGATGTTGTAGCCGTCCGGCGACGCGTTGATCACCACCACGTCCGCGCCCGCGCGGCGCAACGCCTCGGGCGCCACGACCGAGGTCGCACCGTTCGCGCAGTCGGCCACGACGCGCAGACCCTTGAGCGGCTTGGTCTGCGTGCCGTCGACGATCGGGGCGATCGTGGCCACGAGATGGTCGATGTACATGTTGGTCGCGGTGTTCGAGTCATGGCTCACACGGCCGACGCCCGCGCCGGTGGGGCGGTCCCAATCCTGGCCGAGCACGTCTTCGATCTCGTCTTCCTTGCTGTCGGGCAGCTTGAAACCGCCGCGCGCGAAGAACTTGATGCCGTTGTCCGGCATGGGGTTGTGCGAGGCGGAGATGACCGCGCCCATCTCCACGTTGAGCACACTCGTCAGGTACGCGACGCCCGGGGTGGGGATGATACCCGCGTCGATGACGTCGAAACCACCGGCGCTCATGCCTGCGGCGAGCGCGTTGGAGAGGAAATCGCCCGAAACGCGGGTGTCGCGTCCGATCAGCGCGCGGCGCCGGCCTGTCGGCTGCTCCGGGCGCGCGCTGTCGCTGCCGAGCACGCGCACCGCCGCATCGCCCAGATCGAGCGCGAGCTGGGCGGTCAGATCGCGGTTGGCAAGCCCTCGAACACCATCGGTTCCAAACATACGTGGCATATCGTCCTCACTTATGCATCAAACAGGCCCTGCCATACCATGCGGCCGGACCACACGTGCACGATTCTACTGCACCGTTCAGCCTTTGCGATGGCGAGCGAAACGGCGGTGGATGCAGTTGGGGCCTGTGCCGTCATGGACGGCACAGGCCCCAACATCGGTAGCGCTTGTGACTATCGCCTTTCGTCACTCATCGATGTCGTCGTTGAGCGAAGCATTGAAGTCGGCCACCATCTTGGTGCGGTGCGAGCTTTCCACGTTGGCGCTGATCAGGCGGCGCAGCGCGTTGTCCGCATCCGCATGCGAGGCGAGCCACTTGTCGCCTAGCTCCACAAGCGTGGCCGGGTCCGCGTAGCGCGGGTAGAGGCCCTCAAGCAGCGCCTCGGCCATGTGGAAGGTCTTGTGGTTCCAGATCCATTCCGCGCTGTCGAAGTATTCCTTGACATACGGCTCGGCGAGCTCCTGGCTCGGTGTGGAGGCGAATCCGCCGGCCACCGACTCGAGTTGCGCGTTGGTCAGCACTTCGTCGTGGATCGCTTCGTTCCACGCCCACGCCTTCGCCTCTGCAGTCGCGCGCGCCGCACGGGCCGCAAGCGCGAATTCGCGGTTCTCGGTCGTGTCTTTCCTCTCGAGCTCCTGCTGGATGTCCGCTTCATCAATCGCGTTGATCGACGAGAGGGCGCGCACGAGCGACCAGCGGAAGTTGTTGTCGAGCTCCAGGCCTTCGAGCACGAGCGAACCGCTGAGCAGTCCGCGCACGGTGTCGGCGAACGCGCTGTCGCCTTCGACGCCGTACGTCAGGTAGGCGCTGATGAGCTGGAACTGCATGTCAGAACCGGCGGGTGCCTGCTTGGCCAGGTCGAGCAGCGCCTGCGCCGTGTGCTGTGCGATCGCGGCGCGCTTGGTGCGGTCGGTGTAGTGCCACACGGTCGTGGACAGGCACGCGAGCGCATAGCGGAACGTGGTGGACTCCGTCTCGGTGGAGAGCAGCTTGAGCGTCGTGCCGATGAAGTCGGAGGCGGCGAGCTCGCCGTCGCGCGTCATGTCCCACAGCGCGAGCCAGATCACGGCGCGGGCGAGCGCGTCGTCGAACCGGTACAGGTTCGCGGTGGCGAACGCGAGCGACTCGTCGTCGAAGCGCAGCTTCGTGTACGTCAGGTCGTCGTCGTTCGTGAGCAGGAACTGCGGGCGCGGCTTGCCGGCTGCTTCGGTGACCGTGGTCGCTTCGCCGTCCACGTCGAGTTCGATGCGGTCGGTGCGCACGACCTTGCCGCTCTCCTCGTCCTCGTTGTAGAAGCCGACGGCGAGGCGGTGCTCGCGCAGCACGGGGTGGTCGGTGGGGGCGAACTGGTGCAGCGTGAGCTCGCTGATCGTGCCGTCCTGCGCGGTGTGCAGGTCGGTGGCGATCGTGTTGATGCCCGCCTGTTCGAGCCACTGCGCGCTCCACGTCTTGAGGTCGCGGCCCGACGTGCCTTCGAGCTCGGTGAGCAGGTCGTTGAGCGTCGCGTTCGAGTACGCGTGGCGGTACAGGTAGTGGTTGATGCCTTCGAAGAACTCGCTGCGCCCCACGTAGGCCACGAGCTGCTTCAGGACGGACGCGCCCTTGGCGTAGGTGATGCCGTCGAAGTTCACGTAGGTGTCGTTGAGGTCGTTGATCGGCGCCACGATCGGGTGCGTGGTGCTCAGCTGGTCCTGGTTGAGCGCCCAGCTCTTCTCGCCCGAGCAGAATGTGGCCCATGCGTCCTTCCATTCGGTCGCTTCGGCGGTGGCGAGCGTGGAGGTGAACTCGGCGAACGACTCGTTGAGCCACAGGTCGTTCCACCACTTCATCGTCACATAGTCGCCGAACCACATGTGCGCGAGCTCGTGCAGCACGGTCACCACGCGGCGTTCGGCGAGCGCGTCGGTCACCTTCGACGAGAACACGTACGAGTCGCGGATCGTGACCATGCCGATGTTCTCCATGGCGCCGGCGTTGTATTCCGGCACGTAGATCTGGTCGTACTTCGCGTACGGGTATGGCACGCCCCACGTCTTCGCGTAGAACGCGAAGCCCTTCTTGGTGATGTCGAACAGGTAGTCCACGTCTTTCGCGAAGTCGTCTTTGAGCGCCTGGCGGCAGTACTGCGCCATCGGGATCGTGCGGCCGTCCTCGTTCTGGTACGTGGTGTGCCATTCGGCGTACGGGCCGGCGCAGATCGCGGTGAGGTACGAGCTCATCGTGGGCGTGGGCGCGAAGGTCCAGCGCTTGGCGTGCTCGGCGGGCTTGGTGCCGAGCGTGCCGTCGAGCGTCATCTGGTCGGTGTCTTCGGTGCGTTCGACCGGCATGTTCGACGTGACGATCCACGAGCACGGCGCGAGCACGGAGAAGCGGAACACGGCCTTGAGGTCGGGCTGGTCGAAGACGGCGTAGACGCGGCGCGCGTCCGGCACTTCGAACTGCGAGTACAGGTACACGTTGCCGTCGGAGGGGTCCACGCTGCGGTGCAGGCCTTCGCCGGTCGTCGAATAGCGGCACACGGCGGTGACGACGACCTCGTTGCGCTCACGCAGGTTGTTGAGGGCGATGCGGTCGTCGGCGAACACTTCGCCCGGCTCCACGGATTCGCCGTTGAGCGTGACCGAGGTCACTTCGTCGGCGATGAGGTCGAGGAACGTGCTCTCCCCCGCCTTGGCGCCGAACTGGATCGTGGATGTGGAGACGAAGGTCGTGTCGCCTTGCGTCAGGTCGAGGTCCACACTGTAGTGGATGGGGTATTGCACGATGGATTTGCGTTCTTCCGCTTCGACGCGGGTCAGATTCGCTCCCGGCATGTTTGGCTCCTCACTGTCTTCTGTTCTGTTTCCCGTAGGTTCTTCTTGATGGTTCTTCCACGCAAAGCACCGGCGCGCACGGTCTGGGACCTGTGCGCGCCGGCATGCCGCCTGTCAGTCGGAGTACGTCTCCATGCTCTCCATGTCGGCCGCGACATCCGCCACGACAGGCACGATCATCGGCTTGCGGTGCAGTTCGCGCGCCACCCAGCTGCCGAGTGTGCGCCGCATGATCTGCTGCAGCTTGTGCACGTCCTTCGTGCCGCCCATCATCGCGTCCTGCAATTGCTCGATGATCTGGTGGCGCACCTTTTCGAACGACTTCTCGTCTTCGGCCACGGCGTTGAGATACACCTTGGGCCCCGAGATCACGTCCTTCGCGTCGGTGTCGACGACCGCGAAGCACGAGACGAAGCCTTCGGAGCCGAGGATGCGGCGCTTTTCGAGCTCGTCGTCGGTCAGTTCGCCGACCGAGTCGCCGTCCACGTAGATGTACCCGCACGGCACGGAGCCGACGATCGCGGCCTTGCCGTGGTAGAGGTCGACCACGTCGCCGTCTTCGGCGAGCACCACGTTCTCCGGCTCGATGCCGGTCTTGACGGCGATCAGGCCGTTGGCCACGAGGTGGCGGTTCTCGCCGTGGATCGGCATCGCGTTCTTCGGCTTGACGATGTTGTACATGTACAGCAGCTCGCCTTCGTTGCAGTGGCCGGAGACGTGCACGGCCGCGTTGTCGCGGTTGACGACGCGCGCGCCGAGCTGCACGAGCTTGTTGATCACCTTGTACACGCCGTGCTCGTTGCCGGGGATCAGCGAGCTGGCCAGGATGACCGTATCGAACTCGTTGATCGTGATATCGCGGTGGTTGCCGTCGGCGATGCGGCCGAGCGCGGCCATCGGTTCGCCCTGCGAGCCGGTGCACATGTACACGAGCTTGTTGTCGGGGTAATCCTTGGCCTTCTTCAGGTCGATCACCGTGTCCTCCGGCAGGTGCAGGTAGCCCAGATCGGCGGCGATGGCCATGTTGCGCACCATCGAGCGGCCGACGAACACGACCTTGCGGCCGTACTTGTGGGCGGCGTCCACCACCTGCTGCACGCGGTGCACATGGCTCGAGAAGCTCGCCACGATGATCTTGCGCGTGGCGGTGGCGAACACCTGGTCGAGCGCCGGGCCGATCGAGGTCTCGGGCTTGACGAATCCGGGCACTTCGGCGTTCGTCGAATCCATCATGAGCAGGTCGATGCCCTGTTCGCCGAGCTTGCCGAACTCCACCAGGTCGGTGACACGGTGGTCGAGCGGCAGCTGGTCGAGTTTGATGTCACCGGTGTCGATGAGCGAGCCGGCGGGCGTGCGCACGCACACGGCGAGCGCGTCGGGGATCGAATGGGTCACCGTCACGAATTCGAGGTTGAACGGGCCCACCTTGAGCTTGTCGCGGCCTTCGACCTGGATCGTCTCGGGCTCGATGTGGTGCTCCTTGCACTTGGCCTCCACGAAGCCGAGCGTCAGCTTGGAGCCGATAAGCGGAATGTCCTTGCGCAGCTTGAGCAGGTAGGGCACGCCGCCGATGTGGTCTTCGTGGCCGTGCGTGAGCACGAGCGCATCCACCTTGTCGAGGCGGTCCTTGATGTAGTTGAAGTCGGGCAGAATCAGGTCGACGCCCGGCTGCTCCTCTTCGGGGAAGAGCACGCCGCAGTCGATGAGCAGGATGTGGCCGTTGTATTCGATCACGTTCATGTTGCGGCCGATTTCGCCAAGGCCACCGAGCGGCACGATGCGCATCGAGCCCTTGCGGTACTTCGGCGGGGCGATGCGGTTGGTGTCGTTGGTGTCCGACGTGGCGAGCTTCTTGCCCTTGGCGGCGTTTTCGCCGTACTGCGGCGTGGTGTTGGCGCCCTTGCCGGCGCGCTTGCGCGTGGCGGTTGCCTTGGCACCCGACTTGACCGTCTTCGCGGTAGTCTTGGCGCTTGCCTTGGCGGCCGTCTTCTTCTTCGATCCGCGCACGTGTTTGCGCGGCGTTTGTTCTTGTGTTTCTGTCATGGTGTTTTCGTTTTCTTCAATAAGTGCCGTCCGCCTATGCGGACGGCAAGGAATCAGTGCGGCCGCGGGCACGCGCGGCCATTGGGTGTCACAGCAGCCCGGACGCCTTGAGCCCGGCCTTGACCACATCGATCTGCTCGGCGCTCGGGCCCACATTCGGCAGACGCATCTCGGTGCATTCGAGCAGACCGCGCACGTTGAGCGCGGCCTTGGCCATCACGGCCTGGAAGCCGGTGCCGTTCATCGCGTCAATCGCGGGGGCGATGCGGTTGGCGAGCGCCTGCGCGCGGTGCACATCGCCGCGGTCGAAGGCGTTGGCCAGGTCGCGCAGCGGGCCGGCGGCGGCATGGGCCACGACCGAGATGATGCCGACGGCGCCGATCGAAAGGAACGGCAGGAAGAGCGCGTCGTCGCCCGAATACCACGTCAGGCCGGTCTCGAGGCGCTTGCGCACGGCGCCAGCGATGTCGCCGGTCGCGTCCTTGACAGCGCGCACATGGTCGAGTTCGGAGATATGGCAGTATGTGTCGAGCGAGATGCGCACGCCGGTGCGCCCAGGCACATCGTAGACGATGATCGGCTTGTCCGCCGACTCGTTGACGGCGCGGTAATGGTAGAAAATACCCTGCTGTGAGGGGCGCGAGTAGTACGGGCAGACCACGAGCACCGCGTCGGCGCCCGCTTCCTGCGTCTGCTCGACCATGCGCACGGTATGCGCGGTGTCGTTGGAACCGGCGCCGGAGATGACCGGCACATCCACCACATCCTTGACGGCTCGCACCAGCTCGACCTTTTCGTCCATGTGCGTGGTGGGCGATTCGCCGGTCGTGCCGTTGACGACGATGCCGTCCGCGCCGTCGGCCACCAGCTGGCGGGCGATCGTCTGCGCGGCGTCGTAATCCACCGCGCCGTCGGACTTCATCGGGGTGACCATCGCGGGCAGGATGCGCCCGAACGGGGCTGGGTCAAGAAGGTGCATGGTTCCGTCAGTCATACGTGCAACGGTACTGTTGGGTTAGGACGCCGAAAACGTCTCTTCAGCGTTGGGGAAAGTGCGCAAGTTGAGCGTATACGCATCAACTTACGCACCGATGGGCGTGCGCCGGCGGGCACCCCGCCACAGGCGCACGCCCTACGGCGTCGATCACAGGTCGAGGAATTTGTCGAGCCCGACCGTCAGGCCCGGGTGGCCTGCGCCGTCCACGTTGCGCACGGCGAGCAGCACGCCGGGCATGAACGAGATGCGGTCGAAGCTGTCGGCGCGGATCGTGAGCTGTTCGCCGGCGTTGCCGAACAGCACCTCTTCGTGCGCGTTGAGGCCGCGCAGGCGCACGGCGTGCACATGCACACCGGCGATGACCTGGCCACGCGAGCCGCCGGCGGTCTCAGTCGCGTCGGGCACCGGGCCCAGACCGGCCGCGGCGCGCGCCTCGGCGATGCCCTGCGCGGTGTGGATCGCGGTGCCGCTCGGCGCGTCCACCTTGTTCGGGTGGTGCAATTCCACGACCTCGGCGGATTCGAAATACGGGGCGGCCACGCGCGCAAAGTGGTCGGCGAGCACGGCGGAGATCGCAAAGTTCGGCGCGATGAACACGCTCTGGTCCGGGTTGCCGGCTTCGGTGAGCGCCGCCGAAACCTGGTTGAGCTTGTCTTCGGTCCAGCCCGTGGTGCCGACGACGACGTTGACGCCCTGCTTGACGAGCGTGAGCACGTTGCCGAGCGCGACCGACGGCACGGTAAACTCGACAACGACGTCGGTGTTCTGCGGGCTGATCGCCGTCAGGTCGTCGCCCGCGTCAAGCGCGAGCGCGAGCTGCATGTCCGCGTCGCCTTCCACCGCGGCCACGACGTGCGATCCCATACGGCCCTTGGCCCCTACCACCGAAACTCGAATCATGATGCATGCCTTTCTGTTGTATGCGTGGGTGCGTCTTGTTCCACGTCCAGTGTAGCGGCCTTGCGCGTGAACACCCACCAGCCGAGCAGGGCGAAGGGGATCGCGGCGGCCGTGTACACCCACGTCATCATGACGCCGGCGTGAGCGTCGATGTGGTCGAGGATCACACCGCCGAGCAGCGAGCCGAGCGAGGCGCCAATCTGACCGGCGGTCGTGAGCCACGACAGGCCTTCAGTGAGCGACTGCTCGGGCACCGTCTCCCTGACGATAAGGTTGCCGGTGGCGAACAGCGGCGAGACGACAAGGCCCGAGAGCAGTTCGACGGCACCGAGCACGAAGTAGTTGTCCATCGTCCAGCGCATGCACGCGAAGCCGACCACGAGGATCGCCAGGCACACGATCATGCGGCGCCAATGCGGGCCACGGTGCTGGCGTGACCCGAAGTACAGCGCGCCGATGCACGAGCCGACGGCGATCATCGCGAGCTGCAGGCCGAGGAACTGGTCGAGGTGGTCGTGTTCCATCGCCGCCGTGATCGAGACGTCGAAGGTCGTGAAGCTCATGTTGAAGCAGATGAACGTGAGCATGAGCGGCAGGATGCCAGCGTACAGCAGCACGTTGCGCGTCACCTTGCGCGACGACGCGGCGAGCGAGTTGCGTTTGCGCAGGGAATCCTGCGGCGCGCCGCCGCGCTGCGCGGCGTCGTCGAATTCGCCACGCGCGATGCGCAGCTCCATGTCATCGGACGCCACCGGGGTCGTCGCCACAGCGCGCAACACGGGAGGCTCCGAGCGTTTGAGCGAGAAAAAGACCGCCCCGCCGATCGCGCACGCGGCAGTGGGCACGAACAGCTGCGAGACAGGGTGCACCGAGGTGGCGAGCGTGGCCGCGAGGATCGGCCCGAAGATGAATACGATCTCGTCGATCGCCGATTCGAGCGCATAGGCCGTGTTGAGCAGGTCCATGTTGCCGGTGCGTTCGAGCAGGTACGTCCAGCGTGTGCGCACGAGCGCGCCGAACGAGAACTGCGTGGCGCCCATGACGAGCGCGAGCACGAACAGCAGCGGGATCGGCACGCGGGCGAGCGCGCTGAACGCGAACACGAGCATCGCCACGACCTGCACGGCAAGCGCGGTGCGACCCACCTTGCGTTGGCCGAAGCGGTCGAACAGGCGCGCGTAGAACGGCGTGACGGCCGCGACGGCGAGGATGTACGCGCCACTCATCGACCCGGCGATCGTCCAGTTGTTGTACAGGTGGTTGAGCGCGAGCACGATGCCGAGGCTCATCATGCTCATCGGCAGGCGCGCAAGGGCGGCCGACAGGCAGAACGCCTTGGCGCCGGGCAGCGCGAACATGCGCGCGTACGGGGAACGCGTTGCGGTGGTCGTGCTCATGCGCCGCACACCTCACCTTGCGTGCCGCGGAACGCGCCGCTCGCGAGGTCGGCGCGGTAGATGAACTGGTCGTCGGTGTTCATGCCGGGCGCCAGATCCGCGTCTTCCGGATGGTCGGCGGCGAGGCGCTCGGCCACGCGGCTCAGTCCCTTGTGGTCGTAGAACCCGAAGTCGCAGCTCGAATCGGTGTGCAGGAAGAACGCGCGCACGCCCATCGAGTGCAGGGCGGCGAGCAGCTGGCGCCACAGCGCGCCGCCGACGCCGGCCCCGCGCACGTCGGGGTTGACCATGAACAGTTCGAGCTCCGCCTGCGTGGTGGCGGTCACATCGCTGTCTTCTTCGAGGATGCCTTCGCGCACGAAGAACCCATCTTCGAACATCGTGACGGTCGCGGCGCCGCGCGGATCGGCGAGCAGCAGTGCGCTCGTGCGCAGGAACTCCTCATGCGCCTGCGGGAACAAGGTGGGCCGGCCCACCACGCGGGCGAGCGTGATGCCCGCGAGGTCGCCTTCGGCCGTGACCGCCACGTTCGACCATGTGCTTTGCTCCAGATAGTGCAGGGTCAGGTAGCGAGCCACAAGCAGCGCGGTCGGCGTGCCGGCGAGCGCGGGCCCCTGCGGCCACACGCGGTCGAAGCACGCGGCCACGGTGTCGAGGTCGTTCCAGTCCATCGGCCGGTAGCTCACGGCGGGTGTGCGTGCGGTGTATGCGTCTGCTGAGGTGTGGGGTTCGCTGTTGGCGCCCATGTGCATTGCTCCTTTGGATTCGCATTGCGCATGTGTGCCCGCCCACGCATGCCGGTGGTTCAGTTGTGCCGCGCAGCCAGTGCAGTGCGTTCCCCTGCACTCCGGGCGCCCCTGCACCTGCAGTGGGCGCCCGGTTCATCGGCGCGCTCCCGCTCGAGTGTACCCAGCAGGGTCGATGCGCCGGACGCCCCGCTCAGTCCACGTCGGAGACCTCGGGCACACCTTGGCGCAGCTCCTCCATGATCTGCGCCTCGCCCTTCGGTTCGGTCACGATCTGCCGGCGCGCCTCGTCCGGTTCGCTCAGGTAATACAGCGCGCCGTCGATGCGCTCGAGCGGCACGGCGCGTTCCTTGGACAGCAGCAGCCGGTAGAAGTCGAGCTGTTTGAGCTTCTGCGCGCGCTGGGCCGCGTTGCGCGGACGCGCGCCGGTCTTCCAGTCGACAACCGTGTAGTCCTTGGACTCATCCGAGGGATCGACGCCGCCGACGAACACCGCGTCGAGCTTGCCCTGCACCAGATTGCCGACACCGTCGAGCGCCGCGACGATGCTCTGTTCGGCACCCGCCAGCTCGCGTTGCGCCCACGGCGAACCGATGAGCCGCTCGGCCCATACGAGCACGTCGTGCTCCTCGCCGCGCGCTTCGCTGGCCTGGGAGAGCGCCGCGCGCACATCGGCTTCCATCGACGCGCGCGTGGCCGTCTCACCGGGCCTGCCGGCGAGCAGGAAGCGCTCGGCCCAGGCGTGCAGACGTGTGCCCGCCTGCGCGGCCGGCGACGACATCTGCGGGATCGGCCGCAGCACGCCGCGCACAAAATCGCGGCGCGCGTAGTCGTCATGGTCGTTCGCGTTCGCCTGGATCGTGGTGGCGTTGAGCCGCTGCGCGGCGAGCACACGCTGCGCCTTGGCGCGCAGCAGCCGCATGATCTGCTCGGTGGGCATGTCTGGCATCGGGCCCAGGTCGGCGTCGCCGGCGAGCCGCAGCGCATGGTGCGTCAACACGCCCGTCGGGCCGGCCGGCACCCCTTCTGCGTCCATCGCCTCGCGCACTTCATCCACGCCGTTGCGCAGGCATGCAAGCATCGGCGCGCTCAGCGTGAACGGCCACGGCAGGTGCAGGGTCTGACCTTGGCCGCCCGCGTCCGCGTTCCATGCGCCACCGACGACCGCGTCTTCGAATTCCTGTGCGTGCGCGCCCACGAAGAAGCCTTCCGGCAGCTCCTCGCCGCGCGCCGCGAGCGACTCGCCCTCCGTATGCACATTGCCCGGTTCGGTGGCGCAATCCTTACGCCTGCCCAGCGCATCGCGCACTTCGGTCCAGAAATTCGACGATTTGCCGGATTGCCGTTCGTCACCGCTCGTGGCAAGCCCATCGCCATTGCTGCGGCTGTACGTGAGCAACACCTCCGAACGCGCACGCGTGAGCGCCACATACATGAGCCGGCGTTCGTCGGCATGGGCCATGCGCCCGTACTCCTCTTCCTGCGTCAACGCCCACCGGCGCGCGTCGTCCTCACCGGCCTCGCGTAGCTCGACCTGCACGCCGCGCAGTTCGCCGAACACCTCGTCTTCGAGCTCTTCAGCCGACTCGATGGCGTCGAGTGCGTCCAACGGGTCGGCCCCCGGCGCCATCGTGCGCGGGAAGCGCGGCAGGATGCCGGCGTCGACACGCACCGGCACCGGCACCGCCGCCGGGTCGGACAGCCATGTGCGGGCGCGCTCGATGTATTCGGGTGGCCGCCATTCCCCCTCGTGGGTGGCGATGATCTCGTCATCACCGCTCTCCGGCACCGTTTCGATGGCAAGATAGTCGCCCTGTTTGCTGGGGAATGTGCCCGCGCGCATGTCGACGACGGCCACGGCGTCCCATTCGAGCCCCTTCGACTGGTGCACGGTCATCAGCACCACATCGACCGGCACGTCGGGAGCCACCGGCTGTTCGTCCTCAAGCGAGCCCATCGCGTCAATCCACGCCAGATACCCGCGCAATGTGGGTGTCTGCGAGACCGCGATCTCCTGCGTAAAGGTGTCGACGGTGGCGAGCAACGCGTCGATCGGAGCACGCACCGCCGCCGTGTTCGGCGTCTCGCCGGCGTGGATGCCGGCGGCGAGCAGCATGTCCACATCGAGATTGAGCGCCTGGACCGCGGCGCGGATCACATGTGCAATCGGCTCATAGGCGGCGCGCTGCACGTGCCGCAGCACCGCGCCCGCATGCTTGGCGGCGCGCTTGCCGGCATCGGAGAGCGTGCTCGTGTCGATCAGATGGTCGGCGTCGTCGCCCATCAGCACATCAGCCACGAACACCGCGTTCGGCACGCGCTGCGCATGCTCGCGCACCGCCGCGTATTGCGTCTGATAGTCGGCGTCCGGCACCCCCAACCCAGCCTGCACGAGCGCGCGGTAGCGGTACTGCGTGTTGAGGCGCTCGGCGAGTCGCGCGAGCCGGCGCAGGTCGCGCGCGCCGAGGCCGAAGCGCGGCGTGGCGAGCATGCGCATGAGGGCCTGTGAGTCGGCATGGTCGGCCACCACGCGCAGCACGCCGAGCACGTCGATGATCTCGGGGCGGGCAAGCAGTGCCGAGGCGCCGACCGCGAGCGTGGAGAGCCCGGACTGTTCGAGCGCCGCCTGGATAAGCGGGATGATCTTCTTACTGCGGCACAGCACCGCCACATGCGGGCCCTCGTTCGGCGCCGAATCCGCGCTGACGGTCCAATGCAGGTGGCGGTACTGCACGTCCAGATGCCGGTGCCGCAGCACCGCCTCGTGGGCGAAGCGCACCACACCGTCGATCTCCTGCCCGCGCAACGCGTAGCCGAGCACACCCACCGTGCCCTCTTCAACGAGCGCCGACCCATCGTCCACATTCGTCAGCGGCTGCACGCCCACCTCACGCGTCAACGCGCTGCCTGGGCGGGCATGGTGGCGGCGCAGCACGCGCGTGATGTCATTGGCCGCCTCGAGCACAACGCGCGCGTTGCGGCGCGTCTGGGTGAGCGGGAGCGGATCGACGTCCTCCCGCAACCCGAACTGTTCCTGGAACAAGCGGAACGCGCCCGGACTCGCCCCACGGAACGAATAGATCGCCTGATAGGGGTCGCCGACGGCGCTCACCGCCGCACGGTCGGACGGCGAAGCGTGGAACAGTTTGGCGAGCAACGCCGACTGCGTGGTGGACGTGTCCTGGTATTCGTCGAGCAACACATGCGTGTAGCGGCGGCGGTAGCGCGCGCCGATCGAGGGGAAGCGCGAGACGAGCTGGAACGCGGCGATCGTGAAATCGCTGAACTCCGCCATGTGGCGTTCGCGCTTGGCCTGCTGGAACAGCGCAACGAGCGTGAGCAGCGTGTCGCGTCGGCGCGCGACCGACCGCAGTTGCGCGGCGCGCCACAGCGGCAGGGCGGCCGCATAGTCGCGCAGACTCGCCTCGTAGCGTGCCATATTGGCTTTGTCGAGCTCGGTGGGGCCTTTTTTGCCGCGCTGCGTGGGCCGCTTGGGGCGCTGCGGCTGCTCGGCCGGCACCTCGAGGCCCTCGAGCATTGCGTCGGCGCGCGCGATGAACCGGCTGTCCCATGCGCGGATGCGCGCGATCGCCGTGTCGATGTCCTCGCACCCCTCGCCGATCATCGCGTTGGCGATGCCGCTGGACAACTGCAGCACTTGGCCCACGAGGCTTGTGAACCCGCCGAAATCCTCGCCTGAGTCGAGCACAACGCCCATATGGGCGCCAATGACCTCACTGACGAGCTGCACGGCGCCGGCCGCACTGAGCGGCTGCGTCTCCTGGTCAAATCCGACGAGCAGGCCGTATTGGCGCACGATCGACTGGAAGAACGCGTCGTATGTGGAGACGTCGGGCTTCATGAACGCCGACCGTGCGCCGACGTGCGCCGACACGGCCGCCGAGACGCGCGCGAGCAGTTCGGCCGCGGCCTTGCGCGTGAACGTGAGGCCCAGAATGCCTTCGGGCGCCACACCGGTCTCGATGAGGTGGATGATGCGCTGCGTCATCGTGAAGGTCTTGCCGGAGCCCGCGCCCGCCACGACAAGCACGTCGTCGTCTTGCGGCGCGCCGATGATGCGCTGCTGCTGGGCGCTGGGAACGAATGCCGCCATGGTTAGTCCTCCCTCGTCTCGAACACGGTGGATATGCGCCCGTTGCACGCCGGGCACAGTGCGGTGAGCCGGCAATGCGCGGCGTGGGCGGCTGTGGGGTGCGCCTCGATCTGCACCGACCGGCTCGCCGCGGCCGTGTAGAACACGCGCGCGATCATCGTGAGCGCCCACACCGCCACTGTGCCGCGCAACGCCATGAACTGCCGCCATGCCTCGTGTGGCACGCCCGCCGGCGCCTCGTCGGGCAGGTCGAGTGTGAAGAGCTTGCCCACCGCCGTCACATAGGGGCGCTTGGTGAAGGCATGCGCATTGATCGCGCCATCACGGAAGAGCGGCTCCTGGAAGTAGGTTTCGGCGTTGGCGCCGCGCATGGCCGGGGCCGGTGCCTCCTGCACGTCGAACAGCGTGCTCTGCGCGATGGGCATGCCGGCCGGATCGCCTTCTTCTGGGAACATGCGCGAAAGCTGGTAGCACACGAGCTGCAGGTCGTTGAAATTGTCCGACCCCGAATGCCTGCGGCCAGTCTTGTAATCGATGAGGCGCGCCACGTGCGTGCCGTCTGCAAGCACACGCGTCTCCTCGCGGTCGATGCGCCCGGTCAGGCGCACCACCAAGTCCCCGCTCATGCCGTCCGGCCAGCCGCCCACGAGGGCGCCCATCAACGCGACCATCGTGGATTCGCTGACCGGGTCCACAGCGCTGATCGCGTTGTAGGCGCGCGTCACCTCGGGCACACCGAACCGGGCCGTGAACTCGACCTCGGCCTTCGCATCGGTGAGCGTGCCCACCTCGAACTGCGCCGTGCTGCCCAGCTCATAGCGGCCGGGCAGGTTCGAATTGACGAAATACGCGGCGATGTTCCCGAACGTGCTGCGCGCGTCGTCGTCTTTCGCGAGCGCGCGGAACCGCTCCTCCATGTCTTCGACGTCGAGCGGGTCGTCACGCTCCTGCTCGTACAGCGCGAACATGTCGTCTGCGATGCGCCCGATGCGCTCATCGGGCGCAAGGTCGGACAGGTGGCCGGGCCTGTCCCATCCGCGTTGCGTGGCCTCGCACGCAATGTCGTGCACGATCGTGCCGAAGTTCTGGTCCGCGGTGGAGCGCTGCGGGCCGAAGAACTGCTGCTCCATGCGCGCACAGACCGGACAGTTCCACAGGCGGTCCACCTTGGACGGCGACAGCGTGACAACGTTGCCTTCCTGCTGCGCGAAAGGGTCGGCTGGGGTGGCCGCGGCGCGCGCCTCGGGCGACGCGGTGTGGTGCGCCGCGCGCGACCGGTGCGTGGCCGCGCGCGTGGGTTCGGCGGCGCCATCATCCGAGTCGTTCCACTCATCGAGGAACGGCCATGTGCCAGGGTCCGCCGCGGCGAACCCGTTCTTCGCCAGCACGGCGAGCGCCTCGATCGCGTCGCGCGCCTCGGGCGAGCCGGCGCTGTGCGTGGCGAGCGCGGTGCGGGCGAGCGCGATCAGCCCGCGCACGTCGGCGTCGAGCGCCTCGTGCGCGCCATCGCCGAGCTGCGTGTAGCGGCGCGAGCGCGGATTGGCGTCGCGGCTGCGGTCGAAACGCTCGGGCAGGTAGGTGTACAGGAAGTCGGACGGTGCGAGGTCGTCGTTGAGCACGGCACTGACGGTGACGCGCTCGCTCGCTCGCGTGAGCGCCACGAGGAGGCTTTTCTGTTCCGAGGCGAGCACGTCCTGCAGGCCCGTGCCGCCGGGCGCGCCGTCCTGGATGGCGTCGAGCCGGCCGTGCAACAGCACGTCCACGAGGTCTTCGCCGCCGAACATCGTGTTGCGCGCGGCGAGGTTGGGCCAGACGTCCTGCTGCACGCCCGGCAGCCATACGAGCGGCCATGCGTGGCCCGCGGCGCCGGCGGGCGTGGTCACGGTGACCGCTTCGTCGACCGGCGCCACATGCGCGAGCGAGTCGGCTTCGATCTGCAGGCCGCGCACCTGTTCGATGAACGCGCCAATCGTGTGGGCGGCGCCTTCGGTGCGCGCGTATTCGAACAGGCGCATCGCCGTGTCGAGCCGGTCGTTGGCGGCGCGGCCGGCGGGCGTGTTGAACAGCGCCTGCTCCTGCCAGTCGCGCGCCACGCCGCACGCCTCCCAGGCGGCCTCGAGCGCGAACTGCGGGCCGGGGTCGCGCAGCTCGCGCAACGCGCCGGCGATCTGCCCCACCCTGCTCCACAGGCGCGCGAAGCGGCGCGCGGGCGCGTTCGGGTTGACATAGCGTTCGTCGCCTTCGCCGCGCCATGTGCCGCAGATGCGTTCGATGCTGTCGATGACCTGCGGGGCGCCGTCGTGCGCGAGCATGAGCGTCATCGCGTCTTCGCCGAAATCAGGCACGGTGCGTGCCGTCGGGTCGACGATCGATTCGTCGACACGCACGTGCGCCTCCTCTTCGCGGGCGGCGCGGGCGGCTTCGAGTTGTGCCGCAAGGTCGACCCACTGCGCGATCAGTCCAGCGAGCGCGTCATCACCGCCTTCGGCCTGCGCCACCTGTGCGAGGGCCTGCAACGAGCGCATCGCCGTCTGCACCGGCCCCATGTCCATGGGGCGCGGCGGTTCCTTTGCGGGGGCGTCGAGCAGCGGGCTCGCGGTGATCATGCGCACGCGCGCGCCGACCCAGGCGGCGAGCGCGGCAGGGGCGAGCGTGCGGTTGGCGAGCCCCTGGTTGCGCAGTTGCGCAAGTTCGATGAGCGCGAACAGCGCCTGGACGAACGGCTCTTCGGCGAGCGGGCGCGTGACCGACGAGAAGCGCACCGGCACGCCGTCGCGGCGCAGGCGGTCGCCGAGCGTACGGATCGCGCCGTTGTCATGCATGATCACGGCCATGCTGTTCCACGAGCGGCCCGACGTGAGGCGTTCGGTCTTGATGTGCCACACCACATCGTCGAGTTCTTCGTTCGCCGAACGGTACAGATGCGCACGCACCGTGCCGTCGGCGCGTTGCGGCGCGTCTTCGGGCAGGGTGCGGATCGGGAACGCGTTGGCGAGTTCGGGCATTTTGCCGGGGCGCTGAGGCAACGGCAGGTCCTGCGCTTCGCTCGCAGCGATCGACAGGCTCACGCGTGCGGCCAGCAGTTCGCGCATCGTGGGACCGGCATGCTGTGCGGGCCCCAGGTCGACCGGCTCGGCATGCAGCCGCTCTTGCGCCTGACGGCATACATATTCCGGGTACGATCCGCGGAAGGTCTGCACCGATTCGTCCGGGTTCGCGGTGAGCAGCAGCCGCACACCGCGGCCGTGCAGCGCCTCGAGGAACGCCAGCCCGGCGAGCGTCGTGTCGTGGAAGTCGTCGACGACGAGCATGGCCGGCAGGTCGCCGGGTTCGGCCTCGCGCGCGGCGTCGACGGCGGCCACCTGCAGGTACGACGAATCGAGGCGGTAATCGTTGGGGTATTGCGCGCCGATCATCGCGATGTATTCGGCACGCAGCGCGAACGCGAGCCGCCATTGGATCGCCAGGCGCGCGCCGGTGATCCCCGCGCCGTCCGTGGCGGCGAGCACGCGCTGCTCGCAGCCGGGGCCTGCGCCCGATTCGTCCATGCGCGCGAGCATGTCGCGCAATTGCGCGGTGAACGCGCCGTTCACGCCGGCCGAGAACAGCGTCTCGGTCGTGGCCGGGTCGCCGCCGTGCTCCCCTTCGCGCATGTCTTCGGCCACGTAGCGTGCCCAGTGCTCGTTGGCGAAATAGTCACGCAACAGCTGGCACGTGGCGCACATCTCACCGGCCTGCACATGGGCCAGGTGCACGCCGAGCACGCGGCGCAGCAGCGCGTCCTGTTCGGCGCCGTTGAGCAGTTTGGGCAGCGGCAGGCCCGCGCGCGCACGCGCCTGCGTGATAAGGCGGAACGCGAGCGCGTTGAGCGTGGTGGCGGGGCGCGCCTGCGTGCTCACGCCGGCATGGCGGATGAGCAGCGGCGAATACTCGTCCGCGAGCACGCGGTTCGGCACGGCGAGCACGGCCGCCGATTCGCCGAACACGTCCATCGCGCGCATCGCCGCGGCCACGGCGAGCATCGTGCGGCCCCGGCGCGGCGGCGCCGTCACGAGCACGGCCGGGGCCTCGGGGACACCCCCGGCCTCGAACAGCGGCGCGAACCGTGCGTCGTCCAGTGTGGCGCGTGCCTGTGCGAGCGCGTCGTCGATCGATACGGCGCGCCCCGCCTGTGGAGCCGCCGCAGAAGCTGTGTTGTGCGTCATCGCCCATCCATCCCTTCCGGTCCAACCAGTGCCGGCCTCCCAGCATACCGTGGCGCGCACGCGCATGCCAGCACCGACTGCACAGGCGCGTCGAAAGGGCCGTATGACGCCAATGCGAACGATGTCACATATTGGCCACGGGGTAGACAACCGCCGGCCACTTCAGCACAATGGACTTCATTCGCGAACAACGGCTGCCCGCACCGATGAGGGGATGAGATGTACCACACAGCGCATGGCGCCACGCCAGACTCGGCACCAGCCCCACCACAATTGGACGGCTACGAGTACCGCGGCACCCTCGGGTCCGGGTCGACGGCCACCGTGTACCGGTACCTGCAGCACGGCACCAACCGCGAAGTGGCGATCAAGGTGAGCACGGCGCGACTCGACCCCAAGGCGGGCGCACGCTTCCGCACCGAGGCCAACTTCATGGCCAAGCTTTCCGCGCACCCCTACATCCTGTCGATCTACGGCGCCGGCATCACCGCCGACGGCCGCAGCTACATCGTCTTCGAATACGCGCCCGGCGGCAACCTCAAGGACCTGCTGGCCACACGCCGCTTCGACGCCGAGGAGACGCTCGACATCGGCGTCAACCTCGCGAGCGCGCTGGCCACCGCGCACCGCAACGGCATCGTGCACCGCGACATCAAGACGAGCAATGTGCTCATCACCGAGCAAGGGCTGCCCGCGCTCGCCGACTTCGGCATCTCCGCTTCGGTGTACGACAAGCGCAGCACCGGCTTCTCACTGCCGTGGGCGCCTCCGGAGGTGCTCGCCTCCAACGGCTCGGGCACCGACGCGAGCGACATCTACTCGCTCGCCGCCACGCTGTATGCGATGCTCGCGGGGCGCTCGCCGTTCGAACACGGCTACCGCCCGCGCACGATGCAGGAGCTCGGCGCGCATATCATGAATGATCCGGTGCCGCCGCTGAACCGCCCCGACGTGCCGGCGCAGGTGGAGCGCGTGCTCGCCAAGGCGATGAGCCACAACCCCGAGGACCGCTATTATTCCGCCGTCGAGTTCGCGCGCGCCATGCAGCAGGCGCAGATCGACTGCTACGGCCATGCCACGCCGCTGACGGTGGAAGGCGTGGACCGCTTCGGCAAGGCCGTGCTGCAGCGCCGTGGCGCACACACCGCCACCACGGCCACCGCCGACACCGCCAAGCGCGGCCCCTCGCGCGGCGCGTGGATCGCGATCGGCGCCGCCGTGGCCGCGGTGGCCGCCGGTGTGGCGCTGTTCTGCACGCTTGTGCTGCCGAACCTCGACCATGTGGACAGCGGCGAGGCGCAAGTGGTGAATCCGGGCTTCGGCTCGCAGGTCACGCCAAGCGCCGGCGCGCAGCCCTCCGTCGGCGCCGCCGTGCCCTCCCCCACCGACGAGGTGGGCAGGTACAGCGGCGATTCCGTGATATTTACGTGGAAGAATCCCGATCCACAGCCCGGCGACCGGTATGCGTGGGTTATCGTCGACGACGATGCGGAAGGTCTCACGAACTCCGCCCTCACCACCGACCAGCGCGTTGTGGTGAAGGCAGGAGACCGCACGCAGACCTGCATCCGCGTGAGCATCGTGCGCAAGGACCGGCAGATGTCCACCAACCCAGCCACGATCTGCGCCGCGCGCTGACCCATCCGCCATGTGGGACCCACACTGAACAATTACGACGAGGAAAGGCATGCCATGGCCCGAACGCCGCACCCCCAGCCGCACCCCGGCGGTGACGCCGGCGGCGTGCGCCGCCGCACGCACGACCTGAACGCCCGCGTGCGCCAGTTCGTCGGCGCGCGCCACCGGCCGTGGCTCGTGCCGCTCGTCACACTGCTCGCGGTGGTCGCGGTCATCGCCGGCGCGGTCATCGTCAGTTCGGTCAACCAGCGCCACCTGCAGCTCGACGACGGCACCGTCTGGGTCACATCGTTGCAGGACGGCAAGGCGGCGCGCTACAACGTGCGCCTGCAGGAGCCCGACACGGCCGTGGCGGCGAGCGACCCGAAGTTCGACGTGGCGCAGCAGGGGGCGAGCACGGTGCTCGCCGAAGGCACGCAGGTGAGCGCGATCCATCCCTCCACGATCAGCCTGGCCGATTCGTCCCCCACCGGCGCCGCCGTGCAGTCGTTCGTGGCGAACGGCACGCTCGCGCTGTTCAACCGCGCGCGCGGCGACGTGTGGGTCGGCGACGCCGGCGATGTGAAAGCCCTGAACGCGGCGGAGACGCCCGCGCACATGAAGCTCGGCGTCGGCGGCCTGGCCGCCGTCACGGCCGACGGCACCGTGTACGGCTACCGGCCGAAAGACGGCATGGTGCTCGCGATCGACGACCGTGGCGCACCCGACCATGTGCGCGAGGTCGGCTCGCTGAGCGACGGCAAGGCGCAGAGCGCCGACTCGTTCACCGTCGTCGACGGCCAGGGCGTCATCAGCGACGGCGACGACATCATCTGGAACGGCGGGCGCGCCACGTTCGCCGACGCCGCGCCGCTCGTACTGCAGGCGCCGAGCGCCGACGGCAAGCAGGGCACGTGGGTCGCAGCCGGCGCGCCCAGCGGGCTTGCGCTCGTCGACCTGACCAAGCGGGGCGGCGCGGCGCGCCTCATCGCGTCGGGCGGCCAGGGCGAACCCGCGCAGCCGGCCTCGAGCGGCGGCTGTGTATACGCGGCGTTCGCGCAGCACACGAACAACTCTGTGCGCGCATGCTCGGCCACCGACGACCCGGCCTACGCCACACTCGAGGAGGTCACGCCGACCTCGCAGCTGCAGTTCCGCGCCAACCACCGGCTTGTGGTGCTCAACGACGTGGCGAACGGCAACATCTGGAATCCGGACGAGTCAACCGACGTCATCAAGATCCAGTGGAAGACGATCGAGACGCAGCAGAACGAGGCCGAGCGCAGCAACGACGACAGCACGAGCAACAAGCACACCTTCGAAAAGACGTGCTCCACGCAGTCCGGGCAGATCAAGGCCGTGGACGACACGTTCGGCGTGCGCGCCGGCGCGCACCAGATCCTCGACGTACTGCGCAACGACGAGCAGACGGATTGCTCGGTGCTGCGCATCACCTCGGTCAGCGCGCCGAAGAACGGCACGATCACCGTCTCGCCGATCTACGACGGCCGCTACCTGCAGCTCGACGCAAGCCATGCCGGCGCCGGCGCCGTGACGTTCACGTACGAAATCGGCGACGGCCGCGACCAGACCTCGCAAGGCACGGTCACGCTCAATGTGACCGGCGCGGAGAACCGCGCGCCGCGCCAGACCGACGCCCCCGAACAGATCGACATGGAGCAGGGCGCGAGCTACACCGGCAACGTGCTCGGCGCGTTCACCGACGACGACGGCGACCCGCTCACGCTCGTCAACGCCACGGTCGAGAACACCGACGAGGCCACGGTCTCGACGCGCGCCGACGGCCTGCTCACGTTCCACGCCGGGTCGATGGCCGCGGGCCGCGCCACCGTGCGACTGACCGTCTCGGACGGCCGTGAGACTGCCACCGGCACGGTGTATTTCTCGGTGCGTCCGGCGAACACGCTGCCCGCCGTGATCGATCCGCTCATCCGCCGCGCCACGCCCGGCACCGCCACGCGCGTGTCGCTCAAACAGTATGTGCACGGCACGTCGGCCGAACCGGCGCGCCTCACACAGGTCGACACGCCCGACAAAGCCACGACCACGCTCAACGCCTCCGACATGAGCTTCTCGTTCACCGCGCAAACCCCCGGCACATATTACGTGCCGTACACGGTCACGCAAGGCACGATCCCGGCCACGGGCCTGGCGCGCATCGAGGTGGAGGCACTGACCGAAGACACCTCGAAGCCGGTGGCCGCGAACGACGTGGCGCTGCTGGGCGCCGACAACACGGCGATCGTGGAACCGCTCGCCAACGACGTGGACCCGATGGGCGGCGTGCTGTCGGTGACCTCCGTCAAAGCGCCCGCCAACGCCAACGTCAAGGTGGGGCTCGTGGCGAACAAACGCGTCTACCTGACCGCCGTGCGCATGCCGACCGAGCCGGTCCCGATCGAATACACGGTGGCGAACGAGATCGGCACGTCCAACGGCACGATCGTGCTGCAGCCGCCGGCGCTCTCGCATGCGAGCAGCGCGCCGAAGGCGTCGAACGTGAACGTCTCCGTGCGTACCGGCGGCATCGTCTCGGTCGACGTGCCCGACCACGTGAGCTACAGCGACGGCACCACAATCACGCTCGGCAACGACCTGCAGTACGACCCCGAGACCTTCCGGGGGCTCGTGTTCGTGGCCTCCGACATCGTGCGCTACCAGGCGCCCGCCGAGCCCGGATCCTACCCCGTCACGTACACGGTGCGCGACAACCTCGGCAACGCGGCCTCCGCCACAATCACCTTCGCCGTGCACGAGGCGAACGCCGAGACCAAGGCCGAAGCCAATCCAATCGACGTGGACGCGCAGGTGGCGGCGGGCCAGAAGATCCGCATCCCCATCACGCTGCGCGGCATCGACGCCGACGGCGACGACGTGCAACTGCTGGGCCTGGGCAACACCGCGCCCGCCAAGGGCCGCATCGCCGAAGTGGGCGCCGACTACCTGATCTACGAGGCGTACACCGACAGCACCGGCACCGACGAGTTCACGTACGCGGTCGAGGATTGGACCGGACGGCGCGCGCAGGCGAGTGTGCGCGTCGGCATCTTCCAAAGCGGCGCCAATTCCACCGTGTATGCGCGCGACGACACGATCACGCTGCGCCCGAACACGACGACGACCGTGCCGGTGCTGATCAACGACGTGGCGAGCGACAACAGCGAGCTCACCGTGTCCGACCACCTTGAGCTGCAGGGCATCAGCGAAGCAAGCGTACATGACGGCCAGATCACGTTCACAACGCCCGACAAGGCCGGTACCACGTTCATCGTGTATGCGATCAGCAACGAGGCCGGCCTGAGCGACACCGCCACGCTCACCGTGACGACGGACCCACAGGCGCCGATCGACCCGCCGACCGCCTACGACTACCGCGTGCCGGCGATCGCCACAATCGACAAGCGGTCGGTCGATGTGGACGTCTCGCCGTGGATCGCGAACCCCTCGGGCGGCGCCGACGAACTCGAGGTGGGCATCGACCCCTCGGCCGCAGGCAGCGCGCGCGTGCGCGGCGGCACGACAATCACCGTGGACCTGACGGACGAGGCGCGCGCCGTGCCGTACACCGTCACGAACACGACGCACAACGTGACGTCGACCGCGTTCATCCAAGTGCCCGCATACGGCGTGTTCCCGCCGGCGCTGCGGCCCAAGGCGCCAGCGCTCACGGTGAACGCCGGCTCGACAATCACGATCAACATCGCTGATTACGTACGCGTGGGCGCCGGCAAGACGGCCGTCGTCGAAAGCCGGGATTCGGTGAGCGCCACCAAGGCCGCGAACGCGGACCTCTATGTGGACGACCAGACGCTTTCGTTCACCGCACCCGACGACTACAGCGGCCCCGCCTCGATCACGTTCACCGCGACCGACGGCAAGCGCGAAGGGCGCCAAGGCGGCGTCAAACTCGTCAATTCCGCGGTGATCACACTGCCGATCACGGTTGTGGGCGGACAGACGCCCCCACCCACATTCTCATCCACCGCGGTGGATGTGGTGGCGGGCGAATCCCCCATCACAATCGATCTGACGGCGTTGACGCACAGCGCCGCGTCGGGCGACCACGACCCGTACACCTACCGCGGCGGCGCCACCGCGTCGGGCATCACCGCGAACCTGAGCGCCGAAGGCAAGCTCGTCGTCAGCGCCGAAGCCAGCGCGAAGCCCGGTGCCACGGCCTCGGTGCCGATCGCGATCGACTACGGGCATGGCGAGGTGAACGCCGGCATCACCGTGCGCGTCGTGGCATCGCTGCGCCCGCTCGCGCGCGTGAGCGGCACGACGACGAAGCTCAACGCCGGCGAGACGGTGACCGTGCCGGTGCTGCAGGGCGCCTACAACCCGTTCCCCGACAAACCGTTGAAGATCGTCGACGCGGCCATGGAGTCGGGGTCCACGCTGACGCTCGCCACAAGCGGCGACTCGCTTTCGGTCACCGCGCCGCAAGACACGTCCGCGCAGAGCGCGCGCGTCGTCGTGACGGTCGAGGACGCGACCGGCAGTGCGGCGCGCCATGTGACGGCCACGTTCACGTTCACGATCGCCGCCGTGCCCGACGCGCCGCGGCTGTCGCCGGTCGGCGGTGACGCGCAGGACGGCGCGGTGGCGCTGCAGTGGACGCCGGGCAACGCCAACGGCAGCCCGATCACCGAATACGAGGTGCGCTGGAACAGCGGGCAGAAGGTATGCGGCGCGGTCACGACATGCCAAGTGACCGGCCTCAAGAACGGCACGACCTACCTGTTCACCGTGCGCGCCAAGAACGCCGTGGGCTGGTCCGCCGATTCGAACCAGGTGGAAGGCAAGCCGGACCGTGCGCCCGAAGCGCCGGCGAACGTGGAGGTGAAGGGCGGCTACCGCAGCGCGTCCGTCTCGTGGTCCACCGGCAATTACGAAGGCACACGCCCTGATTCCTACACGGTCAGGCTCGTCGGCCCGCGCGGCTGGACGCAGCAGCAGTCGGGAGTCACGTCGTCGCCGGCGAATTTCGAGATCCCCAACAATGTGATCGGCGAAGGCTCGTTCACCGCCACGGTGATCGCGCACAACCCCGTCGGCGACAGCAAGGAGGGCGTCTCGAAAGGCACGTCGGACGTGTGGGGCGATCCGGAGGCCCCGACGGTCAAGCTCGAGCAGGTGGACGACGAGCATCTGCGCGTGAGCATGACGCCGGGCCATCTGCGCGGCACCGGCTGCACCGCGGTCACGCTGTCGCGCGGCTCGGGCATGGATTGCTCGGGCGGCTCCGTGCTCATCCCCATCACGAGCGACATGTATTTCACCGACGTCACCATCAAGGCCACGATCACCCCGGCCAAGCCGGGCGTCACCCCCGCGTCCGCCGATTCGAACCCCGTGCCAGTGAGTGTGGGCGTGGGCACGTCGAGCGTCACGGTCAGCGGCGACGGCGGCACATGCACCGCGCGCTGGTCCACCGACGGCGGCAAGGCGACCGAAGTGCATGTGCGGTTCGGCGACATCGACCGTCGCGAAGGGCGCGACGGCGAGGTCTCCACGTCAATCGGCCCCTGGCAGTCGTGCCCCGTGGCCACCGTGCAGCCCTTCGTCAAGGACCATGGCGGCGCCGTGGCCACCGGCGAAAGCCCCCACGTCCACAAGGTCGACCCCAGGATCGACGCGGGCCAGCTGAGCGTGCAATGGTCGCAGAACGACGAGCACAAGGTGCTCGTGACCAACAACAACGCAATCGACACGTATGGCATGGGCAATGAGACGAATCTGTACGTGGGTTCGCCTTCCAACCCGGTGCTCGTAGGCTGGGACGGCACCAGCACGGCCGTCACCGTACCCGACGGGGTGCCCGACGACGCCCAGTGGTTCGTCAAGGTCACAATCAACGGCGAAAAGTCGTCGCAGACCGAGTGGGTGCGCATCTCCGGCACGCGTCACAAGCTGCCGGTCATGCCCACGCCCGACCCGTCGACGCCCGGACCGGCGCCATCCCCTTCCCCAACCGGCACGACCGAGCCGGTACAGCCCAGCGCGGCCTTCGCGCGCATGGCGCACACCCACATGATCCACATCCTCATGCCATTCACCAACACCCAAGGAGCATAAGCCATGGCGAACCACGAACCAGAGCAGCCGCAGATCACCGAGGAGACGGTCCTCTCCACCGAGGCCGCCGGGCTGACTGCCGATCCGCTTGCGGCGGCGGCCGACGCGACCGTGCTCGGCCAGTCGCCGGTCCGCCCCGCGGCCACGGCGGTGCCGGTGCCCGGCCTGCCCCCGCGCACGGCGGCACCTGCCGTGCCATCGGTGACGTCGCCGGTGGCGCCGACCGCCACGCCGCGCACGCCAAGCCGCCCGACGGCGATGCCGCAGCCGGCAGCCGGCGCCTCCACGCTGACGGCGGACCAGATCATGCGGTTCAGCACGCAGTTCGAGGCGATCGTGCGCAACGTCTCGCAGGTCGTGGTGGGCAAGGAGCAGCCGGTGCGCCAGTGCGTCACCGCGCTCGTGGCCGGCGGCCACATCCTGCTCGAAGACTACCCGGGCACCGGCAAGACGCAGCTCGCGCGCGGCTTGGCCCGCTCGATCGACACGTCGTTCAAACGCATCCAGTTCACACCCGACCTGCTGCCGAGCGACGTGGTCGGCGTCACGTTCTACGACCAGAAGACCGGCGAGTTCAGCTTCCGCAAAGGCCCGATCTTCGCGTCGATCGTGCTCGCCGACGAAATCAACCGCGCCTCGCCGAAGACGCAGTCCGCGCTGCTCGAGGTAATGGAGGAGCAGAAGGTGACCGTGGACGGCGCCACCTACGACGTGCCGCAGCCCTTCTCCGTCATCGCCACGCAGAACCCGGTCGAACAGCTCGGCACCTACAAGCTGCCCGAAGCGCAGATGGACCGCTTCCTCATCAAGACCACGATCGGCTACCCCTCGCATGAGTCGAGCGTCGACATCCTGCGGCAGATCAACATCGGCGACCGCGCCACGCATGTGTCGCCGGTGGCCACCGGCGCCGACGTGCTCGCGATGCGCACGCTCGCGCAATCCGTGCACATCGACGACGCGATCTACGAATACATCGTGCGCCTCGTGGAGAGCACGCGCCACCACGAAAGCATCGCCGTAGGCTCGTCGATGCGCGGCGCGCTCGCGTTGACGCTGTGCGCGCGCGTCTGGGCCGCCGCCGACAACCGCGGCTACGTGATCCCCGACGACGTCAAGGCCCTGGCGGTGCCGGTGCTCGCCCACCGCGTGCTGCTCACGTCCGAAGCACTGTTCACGGCGCTGACCGCCGAGCAGGTGGTGGCGCAGATCCTCGAGGAAGTGCCCGCGCCCGCGCAATCCGCCGCACTCTGACACCCCACACGACCATCCACGAAAGCAGCACCATGACCGATTCCGCAGCACGCGCACTGCGCCGGCGCGCGTTCCAGCAACGCGCGCGCCGGGCCCGCAGGCGCGCACAGCGCGCGCTCACCGCCTACATCTCGCCGCTCGGCTGGGCCACGATCGCGTGCGCCGCCATCTGCCTGACCCTGTTCGCCACGCTCGGCTGGCATGAGATGCTCGCCGCGGGCCTCGTGTGCGTGGCCATGCTGCTCGCCGCGCTCGTGCTCTCGCTCGGCAACACGTCGTTCCACGCGTCAATCGATGTCTCGCAGCGCCGCGTGAACGTGCACGACGCCGTGCATGTGCAGGTGACGGTGGAGAACCCGGGCGCCACGCCGACCGCGAGCACACGCGCCGACCTGCCGATGGGCGACGAACACGAACGCTTCGGCATCCCGATGCTCGCGAGCCGGCAGTCGAAGCGCACCACGGTGAGTTTCACCGCGATTCAGCGCGCCGTGCTGCCGATCGGCCCGTTGATGATCCGCAAGGGCGACCCCTTCGGCCTCATGCGCCACGAGCGTCGGCTCGCCAAACGCGTGACCGTCTACATCCACCCCACCGTGGTGGCGCTCGGCATGCTGCACGCCGGCATTCCGCGCGACCTCGAAGGCAACCCGCCCGGCGACATTGTGGACGACGACCTCGATTTCTACGGCCTGCGCGAATACGAGCCGGGCGACGATGTGCGCAATGTGCACTGGCTGAGCAGCGCGAAGACCGGCACATTGATGATCCGCCAGTTCGAAGCCACGCGGCGCACCGACACGTCGCTCAGCCTCGGCGTGAACCCGGACGACTACGTGGATGCAGTCGAATTCGAGCTCGCCGTCAGCGCCCACGCGTCGATCGGCGTGCAGGCGCTGCGCGAGGACCGGCCATTGTATGCGCACGTGGGCGCCACACACACCAATCCAGCCAATCCCATGGTGTTCCTCGACGAGTGCAGTGCCGTCGAGCCGCGGCTCGGCGACGAGCGCAACCTCGCGCAGGGCGCGCTCGCGTTCACGCCGGACGCCTCGCTGTACTGCTTCACCGTCGGCTCGCTCAAACCGCTCGACGACATTCGGCGCATGGCGTCCACGTTGCCGCAGTCGGCACGCGTCGTCGTCGTGCAGACCGCGCCGGGCGCCACGCGCGGCCTGCGTGATTTCGGCGATTTCACGCTCGCCACGATCGGCGAGCTCAATGACCTGCCGCTCGTCATGGGAGCGATGCGATGAACCTCAACCCCATGCACTCCCCCGACCTCGACCGTTCGCTGACGACCGGCACCGGCACCACAACCGGCTCGTGGGCGCAATCGACCCATTCGGTGATCTGGCGCACCAACACCGGCACGCCGTCACACCGCATGGTGGGCGAACGCATCCCGTGGCGCCCCACGCTCATCGCCTGTGCGGCCGTCGCGCTCACCGTGCTGCTCGCGTGCGCCAATCTGGTGGATGTCTACGGCTCGTTCGGCCTGTGGGCGGCCGCGGCCGTGCCCGCCGCCCTGATCGGCGCGGGCGTCGCCGCGATGAGCGTGCTGCCCGCGCTGCGCGTCTGGTGGCAGCTCGTGGCCCTTGTCGTGGCCCAATGGATCCTCGGGCCGGTCATCTGCTGCAACGGCACGACGCTCGCCCATGTGGTGCCGACGGCCGCCACCTTACGTGACGGCTGGTCGGCCACATTCGGCTCGTTCAAATACCTCATCTCGATCGCGCCGCCGGTCGGCTCCGGGCAGGGCGCGTTGATGGCCGTGTGGACGCTGTGCCTGTGGGGCACGGCGCTCGCCGGGTTCTTCGCGGTCATGCGCGACCGCCGCTGGTCCTTCGTCACCGTGGCCCTCCTGCTCGCCATCAGCGCGGCGAGCGCGCTGCTCGGCACCGACGACGGCTGGATGCGTGTGCCGGCCGGCGTCATCGCCGCGCTCGTGCTCATCGTCTGGATGGCCTACAAGTGGGGCGTGCTCGAAGCCGGCCGTTGGCTCAGTTCCGCGGTGATCATGGTGCTCGCCGCGGCGGTGGCGTGCGGCGGCTGCCTGCTCGTGGGCCAACAGCGCGTCACACTGCGCGACCATTACGACCCGCCGCTGAGCCCCTATGACTACGCGAGCCCGCTGAGCGGCATGCGCGCCTACATCAAGGAGCACAAAGACACCACGCTGCTCACCGTGCAGGGCCTGCCCGCGGGCACGCCGGTGCGCCTCGCCGTGATGGACCGCTTCGACGGCAACGTGTGGAACCTGTCCGATCGGCGCGAGGCGCGTGACTCGTCGAACTACGTGCGCGTCGGCACGCGCATCCCCACGCAAGACACCGGCCGCGCATTCGATGCCACGTTCACCGTGCACGAAGGCCTGCACGAGGATTGGCTGCCGCTCGCCGGCGCCGCGACCGGCGTGCGGTTCGCCGACAAGGGGCTCACGCGCGCGTTCTACTACAACACCGGCACCGACACCGGACTGCTGGCGAGCGGTGTGCGCGACGGCCTCACCTACACCGAAAGCGGTGTAGTGCCTGCCATGCCCACCGACCAGCAGATCGCCGGGGCGAAAGGCGCCACCGTGGCCCAGCCGCAGGCGCAGGACGTGCCGCAGTCGGTGGGCGAGCTCGCCACGGCGATCGCCGGCGGCCGGTCGAACGGCGGCGAGGCGGCGCAGGCGCTCGCCGAGACGCTCAAGGACCGCGGCTGGTTCTCGCACGGCCTCGCCTCGGACTACCCGTCGCTGCCCGGGCACGGCAATTTCCGCCTCACGCGCCTGCTCGCGGGCACGGCGATGGTCGGCGACAGCGAACAGTACGCTTCGGCGATGGCCCTGATGGCGCGCGAACTGGGCCTGAGCAGCCGCGTGGTGCTCGGGTTCCTGCCCAAAGACGGCGACGGCGAGATCTCCGACGAGCGCACACAGACCGCGGGCGGCACCACGACGATCGACTTCACCGGCAACGATGTGACGGCGTGGGTCGAGATCAACCTCGTCGGCCATGGCTGGGTGCCGTTCTACCCCACGCCAAAAGAGACGAAGACGCCCGACGACAACCAGAACCTGACGCCACCCAATCCGCAGTCGCTCGTCCGGCAGCCGCCGGTGCCATTGACCGACCCGTTGCGCGACGAACAGAACACGACCGGACAGTCATCGCTCGACGGCGACGAGGCCGACGAGACGCCGCGCGACGAGCGGTGGGCGCGCGTCGCGCAGGTCGCGCGCGCCGTGGCCGTCTACGGGTCGCCCGTGTGGACCGTGCTGCTCGTGTGCGCGTTGATCCTGGCCGTCAAGGCGGCGCAGCTCGCTTGGCTGCGCCGGCATGGACGCCCCGGCGCGCGCATCGCAGCCGGTTGGCGAGCCACCGCCACGCTCGCCCGGCAAAGCGGCGTGCAGGTGCACGGCACGCGGCGCGAACAGTCCCAGCAGATCGCCGACGAACTGCATCTCGACCCCGCGCCGCTCAACGAAGCGGTGCGCGAGGCGGATTATGTGGCGTTCTCGGGCGTGCCGGCGGATGAGCGCGCGGCCGAGGCGTACTGGAAGCGCATCGACGCCCTGCGCGGCAGCATGCTCGCCGCGCTGCCGCGTTGGCGCCGCTGGCGCACGCGGCTGTCGTTGCGCGGCCTGTGGCACAGCCGCCAATCAGGCACACGAGGCAAGGAGCAGCGATGAACGAGGTGATTGCGGTGGGCGCGCTCACCGATATCGGCATGCGGCGTACCACGAACCAGGACGCGTTCCTTGCCGAACGCGGCGTGTATGTGGTGTGCGATGGCATGGGCGGCGAGACGGGCGGCGAACGCGCGAGCGCCATCGCCGTCGAGGAATTCGCGCGTCTGGCGGCGGCCGGCGAACGCACGCGCGCCGCCATCGACGCAGCCGTGCAGCGCGCGCAACGCCGTGCCCGCGCGCTCGGTGGGGAGCTCGGCGGCATCGCCGGCACCACGATCAGCGGCATCGTGCTGCCGCAGTGGGACGCCGGCACGGACCCGCACGGCGCGCAGCCGGACGCGCATATGCCTGGATTGGTCATCGACGATTGGGATGCCACACAGCCGGGCGCCGCACTCGACGACAGCACGCTCACCGGCGAGTGGCAGGCGGCGCGCGGCGGCTGGGCCGCCCCATGCTATGTCGTCAACATCGGCGATTCGCGCACCTACCATATGGAACGCGCGGATTCAGCGGTCATGGCGTGGGACGCGCGCACGTTCACACAGCTCACGCATGACCATTCGAGCAGGCAGGAGGCGATCGACGCCGGCATGGGCGAAGCCGAGGCCGGGCGCCGGATCGCGCGCAACGTCATCACGCGCTGCATCGGCGCACCGCACGGCACCCACGCCGACGTGTTCGTGGCGCCGGCGCATGGACGGTTCATTATGTGTTCCGACGGGTGCCATGGCGAGCTCGAAGACGCTACGATTGCCTCTATCGCCGCCGCGCACAACGACGCGGCGGGCGCGGCCCGTGCGCTCGTGCAGGCTTCGCTCGACGCGGGCGGCAGTGATAATGTGACTGTGGTGGTCGTGGATATGCCGGCCGACCGCGCCGCGCTGGGCGCGCGTGGGGAGGACGACGAGGACCTCGGCGACGTGCATGGGCTCGATGACGCCACGGTGCAGACCTGAACCGGCGCACGACAATTGGACCTGAATGCGTGGCGGCGCACACCGCCGCGTGATGGGGGCTGGGGCATCTGCAGATGCCCCAGCCCAGCAGAGAACACAGAGAGGAACAACAAGCATGGTGAGTTACGACGAGGCGGTTGCAATCGTGCAGGACCCGCAGGCGGACCCCGTGATGCTGGCCAAAGTGGCCTACGAGAACCCGGAGTTCGGCGCCAACGTGGCGGCGCACCCCCGCGCCTACCCGGGTCTGAAACGCTGGATCGCGCAGTTCGGCGACGAGCGCGCGCGGCGCATGGTGGCGCAGCAGGGCTATGAGTCGCCGCTCGGCCCCATCGAGGACCGTGAGGAAGCCGCGCAGCCGGAACCGGCTGTGGCGGCCGAGGTCGCCGAGGTGGCGCAGACACCGGCATCGTTCGAACCGCAAGGGTATTCGGGCGTGAAGATGCTCGATGAGCAGTTCAACAGCCTGCCCGACGAATCGGTGCTGCCGTCGTTCGTCACCTCCGCCAATGTGCAGGCCATGGCGCACGACGCCGCGCAAAGCTCACCGCAGGCCTATGAGCCGCAGCAGCCGGCCGAACAGTCGTACGACCCGGCGCAGCAGCAGGCGGCCACCGGCGCGCAGACCCAGCCGGCCGCCGCGAACGCATACGGGTTCACGGCGCAGCAAGCGGCCACCACCAACGACCCGGCCGTCATGCAGCAGATCGCGCAGTATGCACCCGAACTGCATGTGGCGCTCGCCGGCAACCCCTACCTCTACCCCGAACTGCGGGCATGGCTCGGCATGTTGGGCAACCCGGCCGTCAACGAGGTCCTCTCGCACCGCCAGTGACGCCATACAACGCGTGAGGCCCATGCACAGTGTGCATGGGCCTCACGTATATCAGGAACGATTGCGCCTAGGCCTGTTCGAAATCGAAGATCTGGTCGCCGATGCGGATGCGCGCGGGGGCGTGCAGCTGCACGGGCGCGCCTTTGAGCACGGGCGTCTCGGTGTCTCCCGCGTAGATCGCGGTGCCGTTGAGCGATCCGAAGTCCTCGAGCCACATCGAACCGTCCTCGTCGAAGCTGATCGCCGCGTGGTTGCGCGAGACCGTGCGCGTGGGGTCGATCAGGCGCACCGATTTCGCGCCCGCCGGGATGTCCTGCGAGGGACGGCGGCCCATCAGCACGCCCATGTCCACGAGGATCGTCTGCCCGGTGATCTCGTTGATCATGCGGTAGTTCGCGTGCGGCTGCTTCATGAACGCCGTGGAGAGGACCGTGCCGTCCCATTCCTCGCTGCCCTGTGCGTCGGCCGCCGCGGTGTATTCGAGGTCGGCGCCCTGCGGGATGAACGAATCGTCGTCGAGCTCGACCGCGTGCGTGCCGGCCGTCTGGAGCGGTTCGGGCGCGGCCGCCCGGGTCTGGGAGTGGTCAGTTTGGAAGTCGTCGATGGCGCCGAGGATCTGGCCGGCGGCTTCGTCGTCGGCGTACCAGCCCGGTTCAGGCGCGGGAGGATAAGGTAACTTCTGCATACCTGCATTCTTACCACACGCCGCGCGCTTCGCCCAGCCGCCGCCTCACGTTATGAACGCGGCGGTGGAACGGCACGGCATATGCGAACAGCGGGCGCCCCCCCCCCCCCCCGGGCGCGCCGC
>SKEB01000217.1_pt1 | contig 66690 bp, 53 predicted proteins | sample 4826561 | NCBI WGS metagenome assembly SKEB01 (sample SAMN11008820, study PRJNA524170) | human gut metagenome | biome: Human fecal sample; material: Feces; isolation source: fecal sample from pouch patient p17 | host: Homo sapiens | place: Israel: Tel-Aviv | collected 2016-03-29
AATTGTAAGAATTTGGGGGATAAATCACTATCTTAACTAATTGTTTACAAAAGAGAAGTTGTTATTTATTCTAGTGAATATACCAAATTTTAGTGATACAATGCACGGGTAAGTATTTGCTCATTACGGGATTTCCCGTTATCATGAATCACATAGTAAAAATACTAGTTTTACTGATAAGTGGAACGAATGGAGGGAAAAATGTTAAGAGTTCGCCGCACTCCTAAGGATAGAGCTGCTTTTCCGACTGAATTACCGTCAATGCATATTCCAAATGGAATTTCTCCACAAGCATATGCCGTTCACAGAGAAGTCCTCTCTGTTCTCATGCTCAGATTTATGACCAGCCGTCTTCGTGCGATGTATCAAGCTTATGACGGTGACCTAACTCTCTGTCTTGTATTGGGAGAAATTGCTTCCAGAAATACTGAACGTTTCTATGATGAAAGACGCGGTTATCAGCCTCGCTTACCGAATACACCAGAACCTCAGCTTTTGGCTTGCAATGCTTTATCAATCTCAGAAGTTACCGGAATTCCGAGAGAAACTGTACGCCGCAAATTAGCCAAGCTCGTGGATTTAGGGTGGATTGAAAAAACACCTGACGATATGTACGTCATTACCAATAAGATTGGTGAAGTTTTTGCAGCCTTTGATGACTCTCAAACCTATGATTTGATGCATACCGCAGATCAAATTGAAAAAATCCTTCAAAGTTAAGTTTTCTTCTTTTTGTAGTTAGTTGTAAACTCCTGTTGAAATGACTCGCTGTCTAACTTAATGGTTCAGACAGCGTTTTTTTATTTAGTACCGATTGGCGTTATTCCTTAAATCTAGCCATCAGCTGCAAGGCTCTTTGATTAATTTTGAAGGCTTTTTCTGAATAGAAAAAAGGCAGCAGCTCGGGAGTTACTCGAGTGGCTTCCTCTTTAACGTCTTTAAGAAAAAAAGCAACAACCTCTCCTAAGTTTGCGTCGGTAATCGTGCCGAACTTAGACTTTACCGAGAAAGCTCTGCTTTCTGTAAAAAAGGTTTTATAGAGCTCTTCCCTGTCCCTGTCGTTTTCGCATCCGAGCCTCTTTTTATCAGAGGCCAGTCTCTCTAAAAACTGAGGCGTCTTTAATTTGTATGTCGTTGCCCCGGAAGACTCAGGATGGAAAACCCATCCTTCAACTTGAGCTGTCCCATAAGCACTCTTTAGGGAGAGAGCTTTATTATCAAATATTTTAGATATCGGTATGTGACGAGCTATCACTGGGACGAGATACTGCTCTGTTAAATTCAAAGCTCCAAGAAGTTTTTCCAACTCAGGGAAAATTAACCGGTATGAGTTTTGTTCTCCTTTTCCAGCAAAGATAATGACAGCCCCAAAAACTTTAAATAATGCTTCTTTTGGAGGACAGTACTTAATCCTCTTCATATTTAGAAAGTTTAAAAACTCACCATAGACATTTACTCCCAGAATTTGTTGTCCAAAATCCGGCAAAACACTTTCTTCTCTCGGCTTGTGGAGCTCTGCGCCAATTGCCATCTCAATTGGTTTAAAAAGTTCTTGATGTTTTTTTAGGACAGGAATGGATTCAAATGCATCCTTTCCTTGTCTTGTATAAATATGAAAATCTTTTGATGTGATACTTAAACAAAGATTTGAGCCATCTAATTTTTCTGTAACGGTGTACAAACACGGAGTCAAAATTTCTATACTTGGCCATGGCTCAAAGAGGTTCATTTGATTCTCCTTTAGAAAGGTTGATTTTCTCACCGCCAATAAAAAAGTGCCAGGAGGAACATCCGCCTGACACTCTAAATTGAGTACTTTTTGATTAGAACTTGTATTGGACTTGCAAACCGCCCATCCAAGCATTCATCTTTTCAAACTTTCCAACTTCTGTATTATCGTTATACAACTTTCTGTGACCAATTCCACGAATATGTCCGTAAGCTGCATCGATTTGCCAGTTCTTTGTCGGAGCCCAAGATACACCACAGGTAAGCCATAGTCTCTTAGTATCAGGAATAAGAGCAGTTCTTAAAGTTTGATCATGGATCGGATCGGTTTCTAAAGCTACGCCGCCGTGAATGGTCCATTGATCGTTGATTTTGACATCTGCTCCTAAGCTCATCAACCACACACTTTTCCAGTTATTTAAAATCGTCTGAGAAGAAAGTTTTGGATCTCGAAAAATTCCAGTCTTGTCAGCTACATAGAAGCGCATATCCTTAAAGTTTTTCCAATTTGCCCATCGTGCTAAAGCTGAAAGACGGAGCCAAGGCGTTGTTTCCCAAGTAGCGGTAAGCATCACTGTTTCGGGAGTCGTCAAATCACCATAACCGTAATTGGTGAAGGAAGTTCTTCCTAATCTCATAGTGTAGTCACCCTTCGCATGAACATGGGCGGCGGAACGATAAGACACGCCAAACCTCAAAGTCTCTAATGGGGACAACATAATTCCTGCGTTGTATGTAAACATCCAATCAGAGCCCTTGTATTCAAATTCGGAACGTAAAGGTCCGCCGCTTTTTAACTTGGAATGAGTGTACATGGCCGAAACGCCACCGCCGATGCTTAACCACTCTGTAGCTTTCCAGGCGATATTGGGGTTGATATCAACAGTAATAATGGAACCACTGATACCTCTTTCTCTTTCAGCCCAGTTGCTTCCGTAGCGGATTTTCATACCGTATGGAGAGGTAATAGCAAGCCCGGCCCATAAATTATCGGTGAGCTGGTGAGAGACAAAGAATGCTGGAATAGCAGCCGGCTTATCCCGTCCGTTTTCTTTAGCTCCGTTCAAACCTTTGTATTCAATGTCAAGATCAACAATGGTAGAAGAGAGCTGCAACTGCGTTCCTGGAAGCAAAGTCATACCAGCAGGGTTATACCAAACAGCTGATACATCATCACCAACAATACCTGCGCCTGCATGAGACCGTGCCATGCTTACAACACTTTGTTCAGTGAGCTGGAACCCAGCACCGATAGCAGAAGTACTGACAGCGGCCAAAGAGCTGAACATTAAACCTGCTAATAATTTTTTAGAAGTTTTCATCTAAATCTTTACCTAGAACTAAAAATAGGGGAAATTTTCAACGGGTAGGATTTTGAAGAAAAACATGAATTAATAACAAGCGATTTTCTAGTGAGAAACCCTAATATTTTCACCCCTAATGATATGATTGCTAATTAACTTAGGATGAGTAATGTCTAAAGAAAAATAAGCTATAACGAAGAAAATTTATATTGTATTGCTCAAGAAAATTCCGTCCCGGCTGCGATAAAACAGCTCAATCCGCTTTAAGTAATGCAACGTTCATAAAAGAGTACCTTCTTTTACGTGTGCTGAATTCTTTTGGAGTTAAGCAAAAGCGGTTTAAGCATGAATAGCTCCATTTGCAGCCTCTAAACCATTTTGCTAATTAAGGTTTAGCTAATTAAGTTTACGGACAGACACAACTTTTAAATCTCAAAACAATTGATTTCAGGAATCCCGAGATTCCTAGTCTTCAATTTATAAACTTTCCGTGAAGTCATTTTGCAAGGAAAGAAAAATGATACTTACCTCAATTCTTACCATTTTACTTTTCATTTTTTGGCTGCTGGGTTTATGGTTTTTCCCACCAAACTTCGATGGTCGCTCCTACACTCATGAGATCTTTTTTATCACAGGCGCGATTGCCTGGCTATGGATGGCCATTTGCCTTGTCATCGCCGCTCGTCCGGCCTGGGTTGAGAAGGTTTTCCATTCTCCTGTTGATCGATTGTATATCTTCCACAAATGGCTCGGCTTTGCTGCCGTTGCCATGGCTTTTATACATTATTTTGTTAAAGACATTTTTGGCCCGATTTTGAAACTCATATGGACATTCCCGAAAATCCCGAAAAAAGAGATGCTGGCAGATCCGACTCTTTGGGATCTAGTGTGGTCTATGAGCCGAACAGTGGCGAAGGAGTCTTCCGTATGGCTCACTTGGATAGCTTTGATCCTAGTTCTCCTTTGCTTAACGAAAAAAATTCCTTATAAAAGCTGGCTCAAAATCCACTCTGTTTTTGCTTGGGTTTTCATATTGTTGAGCCTACACGCTTTGCGACTGATGAAAGTATCGGATTTCTACATGCCGTTTGGTCTCAGTATTGTTGCGATTACTGTAATCGGTTTATGGGCGAGTATTAATCTTTTACGGAAAGGCCCTGGTTGGCAAAAAACGGTTCAGGGTCTCGTGACGTCTATTTCAGAAGTCGGCTCTGATTGCATCCGTCTTGAAATAGAAACTTCTTTGGCTAAAGAGGTCCAGCCTGGACAGTTCTTATTTTTGCATCTTCCCGGAGATGAAGGTCATCCGTTCTCTATAGCGGAATTTAACGACAGAAAAGTGACGCTATGGGTTAAGAAGTCAGGAGATTTTACAAATTCGCTTATGGAAAGGGTTCATGTCGGAGATGCTGTCAAAGTGGAAGGCCCTTGGGGCGAATTTACACCCCTTTTATCCAGAGAGCCTCAATCGTGGTGTGCCGCTGGTATAGGCATTGCACCCTTTAACGCATGGCTCAAAGCAGCTTCCCAAAACAAACACGGGCCTATTAAACTTTTGTGGACAGTCAAAAACCAGCAGACTGCGCCTTTTGCAGATGTTGTCTGTGAAGCCGCGAAAGACGCCAACGTTGAGTTATTGATAGTTGACAAAAGTCAACCTAGACTTACGGTAACCCAAATCATGCAAGACAGACCAGAGCTCGTGGCTTTTTGCGGACTTGCCTTGCTTCAAAAGAAGCTAAAGAAAGAAAATTACTCGAAAAAACTCATTATCAAGCACGAAGTCTTTAACTGGCGCGATTGTTGATCTTGTTATCTGGAACTGCCTATGGAAAAGGATGCGGTGATTTTCAAATAAGTTTCTGGTTATATTCAAGCCGCTGCATTTATGGGATAAATGCCAGGGACGCCTTCTCGTCTATTTGGCGTTGCCGCCTACGCGACTCTGTGGCTGTTTAGAAAATGTTCGAAACTGCCACAGAGCCAAAGCGACATCTCATGCATTTTATGAAAGGCATTCTCGGCGAGATTATCAGCGCATCTAAAACTGCGAAGATTGATCTTACAGTCGTTCTTGAGCATATTGACGATGTGGGTAAGCTCAACGAGTTAAGGTCGTTTTTTTTTGACGGAGCGACCTTAAAAAACTTACTTTTTGAGAAAAATTGTCCGGCTTTGTCTTCGGGACTAAGCAGGAAATTGCTCAGGTCAAGGATGGCGGATACTGCGTTGAGATAACCGTTGAATAAGGCATTAACTTGTGAAACTCAGAAGCTGCAGGGTACTTTGCCTTTGACGGGAAACCTTCCATAGTTGAAGCGACCTCATAAGGCCAAGAAGTACAGACGGGCGCCTCTCAAAGACTTGAGATCGGTTTTGCAAAGTTGAAAAAACGGATGGACATGAGAAACCCATTGCTCCAGAACAGAAAGCATTGACTACGAAATAGTCCCAACGCTCACGAAAATCATGCCGTCATTGACACCCTCAAACCTCGTTCACTGAACTACTAAGTGCCTGTAGGCTAGTTCCTCCTCGTCACGCCCGGTCCTTTGAGTACACTGCTTCCGCCCGGTTGAGGTGTAACAGAAATTTGAACTGGAATCCTTTCGTGGATCTGACCTACGTGAGAGATAACACCGATTAACTTCTGGTGCCCACTCCGCTGGTTAAAACTGTTTAGGTTAGCCAATGCATTTAGCGCCTTATCTAAACTCTCTTCATCCAAGCTTCCAAATCCTTCGTCTAAGAAAAGAGAATCAATTCGGATCTTATTGCTTGTAAGCTCGGAAAGACCTAAGGCCAGAGCTAAACTGACTATAAAACTCTCGCCGCCTGACAAGTTAGCCGTAGCTCTGACCAACTCATCCATCTCATTGTCCACAACATCAAGATCGAGCGGGCTTTCTTGATTTTTAATCAAAAGATACCGGGTCGAAAGCCTAGAAAGGACTCTGTTGGTTCGGGTAATCAAAGTCTCCAAGGTTAGGCTTTGAACGAAGCGTTGAAATTTGCTGCCGTCTTTTTGACCAATCAGAGCATTTAACCTCTCCCATTTCTTTGCTTCTTCGGACTGTTTTTTGATTTTCTCTAGCAAGATTTTGGCTTCCTCTCTGACACTATCATCATGCTTAAGTTCTTCTTGCACGGCGCCTATTTCCTTGTTGCTTTCAGAAATTGACTGTTGCTCTGCTGCTTTCTGCTCTTCTAACTGAGGTAAAGTCAACTGCGTTTTATTCTGTTCTTGAAGAACTTGTACCTCCTTTTTAAGATCTTCGACTTCTTTTCTTCTGGCATAGACGGCTTTTTCGTAATCTTCTAATATTTTTTGTTGAGATTTTTTCTCCTTCTCGCTCAGAAGGCTTTCTCTCCACGAATCTTCGCCCACAAAACCTAGATTTACTAACTTAACCTGCCATTGAGCCTCTTCGACCGAAAGCGTTTGGTTAAGATTATTTTGAGAGTCTTCGACTGATTTCAGCCCCGTCCGGTTCTTAATTAACTCACTTTCAACCTTACGTTTAGAGTTCTGCAAACCAACGAAGTTTTGTTCAATTAACTTTAATTCTTCTTGAGCTCTCTCTTCTTCTACCGCCGGATCTTTTTCTCCAAACAACTTTCTTCTATCTAAAGTAACTTGTTCGAGTTCATTTTGTTTTTCTTTCTTATTTTTTTCTTCTCGGCCCAGTTCTTGAATGGTCTGACTGTAAGCTTCTGAATTTTTCTTCCTATCTAACTCAATCAACGCCAGCTCATTCTCTATCTTTTTAAGTTCCTCTGCCTTTTCTCCGTATTTAGAACCTTTATCCTGAAGCTGAACAAGTTCTTCTATAAATGAGTTCCCCGTGAAGGCTTGCACCAGCCCTTCACTCAACTTAAGAGTGGAAAGACTAATTAACTCAGCCCACTTTTGAGAAGACTCCTTGGCCTTATTTTCTAGTTCGTTGCGTCTCTTCTTGGCCTGTTCAAGATGACCTCTCAATTGACCCTCTCTGTTCAATTTAGAGCTAAATTGAGTTTGTTTTTCTGAAAACTCAGAACTCAACTGATTTTCTTCTCGTTTGAGAACGCCAACTTCTTTTTTAATTTTTTCGAAACCTTTTTTCTCTGCTGATAAATCTCCTTCGAGTGAAAAAACAATATTCTCTAGGAACCTCAGATCGCTTTCTTCTCTTACCGCAAGTTCACTTGCTAGAAAGTTTATCTTTTGAGTTAATTCTCTTAGACCTTTTTCTTCTGCTTCCTTTTGCTCTTTGGAGGACTTCAAGATCCCTTCAAGACGTGAAATGGTTTTTAGAAACTCTAACTTACCATGCTCAGCAATCCGGAGTTTTTCCTCTACCTTATCTTTTTCATTCTTTGCATTTATTACGCCTTTCGGTAGTTCAACAGCAAAAGGATGAATTTTTGATCCGCAGAGCGGGCATTCCTTGCCTTCCTCCAGCTGTGCTCTTAGAACGGTTAAATCCTCGATACATGACAAGTCTTGTAAATTTTTAATTTGCCCCTCAAGTGAGTTGATTAAATCCTTTTGTTGGTTAAGGGACACACAGGCATTTTCCGTCTCTCTTTCTAAATTTTTAATATCGCGAGATTTCTGGTCAATTTTTTCTTTAACCTCAAGCGCACGCTCTATATGATCTTTCAATACAGAACTCTTTGTTAGTTTATCTTTGAGCTCTTCGATTAAATGTTCGTACTCTTCCAAATCTTTTCCATTTAACAACCTCTGGATACAAGCTTTCTTTTCTTGAATAGAAGCGTTAATTGTTTCTATCGCTGTTTTTTCGCTCTCAAGTTCAGCGGACACTTTAGCGAGATCGGATGTTACGTCAGTTATTTCTTTTTCTTTTCCTGCCAAGTCCTTATGAGTTTCTTTGTTCTCTGCAGAAATGCTTTCAGCCTTTGTTTTGGCAGTGGTTAAAATGTCTTTCTTTTCAAAGAGCACTTTTGCGTTCTTGTTCTCTGAGAGCCACTTTTCAACGTTCTTTTTTTCAGCTTCCTTGTTTTGAATATCTTTCTCGTTTTGATTTATTTTTTTTAAGAGCTTCAACGAATGTGCATTGAGTTGCCGAACCCTCTGTTCTGCTTCGTTAAAAGAAGTTTTCTTTGTAGTTATATAAACGTCCAGCTCTCTAATTTTCTTGAGTAACTTCGATAATTCCTCATTCTCAGTTTTCTTTGACTCGAATCTTTTTCCGGCTTCCTCATGTTCCCCAATAAGTCTTTCTTCATCAGCTTCAAGCTTCGTAATAGTTTGTCGTAATGACGGCATTTTTTCTTCTAACGCTCTTAACTCACTGCGCTTCTGCGAGATAAGTGCATAGTCGGCAGTCAATTCCTGGGCTTTCTGATAAGTCTCGAGAATATCCTTAATGTTTACCATCTCGGCCGATCGAGCATCAAGCTTTTCTTTTTCCATCTCCGCAGACTTCAGGCGGTCGGCCTTGTCATCCAAGTCTTTTCTCCAACCGAGCAAAATTTCAGTCTCTCTTTGTTTCTCGGTTAAGTCCTTGAGGGTATTGTTCAGATTTACAAGAAGAGTCTCCTTTGTTTGTCTATCTTCGGGAGATAAGATCTTCTTTTCCTTAAGCTGTAGATCGAGATCCTGGGTTTTCTTTTTCTCTGAAGCACTTCTTTCAAAAACGCGAACTGAAATATTTCGATATTCTTCGGTCCCGGTTACTTGCTCCAAAATCTCGGCTTTTTCCGTCGGCTTTGCTCTTAGAAAGGCAGCGAAGTCTCCTTGTGCTAGAAGCACCGAACGTCGGAACTGAGAGTATTCCAAGCCTGTTACCTCGGTAATTAGAGGGGCCATCTCTTTAATCTTATTCGCCAAAGGAACCCAATTCTCACTAACGGGTTCGAACACCTCCAGCCGCTGCTCGGTCTGCTGCAAAGCGCCATCCAGTTTGCCTCTTGCTCTTCTCTGCCCCCAAGATGCACGGTAAAATTTGGAGTTTGATTCTAATTCAAGGACCGCAGAAGCTTCGGCACTTTCCTTATTCATCACTTCATTAGAGGTTTTAGATATGTCCTTAACTCTTGGAGTTTCGCCATAAAGAGCCAACGAAATCCCATCAAGAATTGTTGACTTACCTGCCCCTGTCGGTCCTGTGATAGCAAAAAGACCAGAATTTTTATAATTCTCATCTTCGAAGTTTATTACCCACCTGCCTTTTAAAGAGTTGATATTGTGAATTTCTAGTTTTTTTATTCTCATTTTTTTCTCCGGCTATCCTTTTATTCTTATTTCTTGAAGAATTTCCTGGTAACACTGGCGAAGCTCTTCCATCTCTTGTTCGCTTTCTTCACTGCGCTTTTCTTCCCCAGGGGCAAGAGGAAACTGTTTTTCAAGCAATTTTTCAAAGACACTTTCGGGAGTCATCTCCTGGACAAATTCATCCCCAACCATGGAGCTGAGGTAATACTCTTTCTTGGCTAAATCTCGAATGTGCACAACTTCAACAAGACTCTGCTCCGATATTGCCCGCAGCCTTCTTGCTAAATCTTTTGCGGGTACCGTACCCGTATGTTCGGCGCGCACCAAACAGCGACGTTTCTCTTCAACAAGTGTCTCAAGTTTTGCTTCCAACTCTTCTTGAGTACCGGTAATTAAGACAAGATTTTCGAACTGAGGAACCTCCAGATCTCGGACAATAGTTTTATTCTCTTCGAAGTCGACAATCCGGACAATCTTTCGCTGCGCTCCCTCTGAAAAGTCCAATGCAATTGGAGAGCCGCTGTAATTGCGGGTGATATCTGCTCCGACTTTCTGCGGTTTATGGATATGTCCTAGTCCGATGTAGTCAAGCTCCGGAGGAAGAATTGTTTGCGGAAGCTGACCCAAAGAACCGATGTAAAGTTGCCTTTCTGTTGCAGACACATCCGAACCTGCGACGAATAAATGACCAGTTCCGATTATCGGCACATTCTTCTCTCCTCGAAGTTTCAGTGCTTTTTTGGTCACTTCTTCAAAATGTTTTTTGGTGGATTGGACAATTAAGGCATCTCGGCCGGTGATGTCGTCATCACGGCCCATTGAGTAAAGATTCTTCTCTTTCAAGAAAGGCACTGCACACACAATCACAAGAGTCTCTTCAGCTGCATTTTTGATTTCTATAACTTCTTTCTCAAGATCGGCCTCTCCCACCACGTAGATATTCAAGAATTTGAGCAAATGTTCAGGAGCCTCAAGGAAACTGGCAGAATCATGGTTGCCAGCAATAACAACGATATTTCGGCACCCGGTTTTAACTGCTTTAGCTAAAAACTCATAATAAAGTTCTTGAGCTTCGTGGGAGGGCATGCTGCCGTCAAAAATATCACCTGCAATCAGCAGCAGATCTACTTTTTGCTCCTCCAAAGTTTTTAACAGCCATACAAAAAATTGTTTAAATACTTCTGTACGGGAACGATCTGCTAATTTTTTTCCGAGATGCCAATCTGAGGTATGAAGGAGTCTCATTGTTATTAACCTTGGTGAAAAAATGATTTGTAAAAGAATTGTACGAGCAATGTTTAGATCTTGTTCAAGGAACTTTGTAAATTCCTATAACAAATTTTATTCAATAAAATCAAATAAATACATCTATTAATAAAAATCTTGGGACATAAGGTAAAATTTTTTGTGAAGTAGGCGAAACTTGCAAATGAGAATGAAATATCCTCCATTGTCACCGTCCGCAACTTTGAGTCTGAACCAAGACATCTTTTGATTTAGAGAAAACTTCTAACTCCTTGTGTTAATCTAGTTTCAAAATTGATACAACCTCAGGCGCAAACCGAGAAATAACTAGAAACTGCACGCCACAATTCCATTTTTTCCAATTACAATTGACGGAGATATGTAATTATGAATGATTATCTGTAAAGCCCTATATCTCGGCGGCTTTCTCTTAGATTCTCAAATTTATAAAAAGACGTCAGACTCTGCGAGATCTGATTTTTGCTGATATTTAATAACAGGGCGTTCTGCCCTACTGTTCATATGGAAATTAAACGCACTCGTCGTTCCTTTTCGCCCGAGTTTAAAAAACAGGCGGTACAAAGAGTTTTGCTTTTAAAAGAACCGGCAGCCAATGTCGCTTCTGAACTTGAAATTAAGCCAGAAACCCTATCTAAGTGGGTTAGAGATTACGAAAAAATGGTTGCGCAAGACCCAAGCTATGCAACTGCGCCAGTCTCTAAGCGGCCGGTTATAAAATTATCCAAGAAGAAAGGGCCCTCGGAAGAGTCCCCTTCAGCTGAAGCTTCAGGGATTTCTGCTGTCCCCCAAACCTCCAAGGATGTCTCCGAGCCTTATGCTGCGCCAGTATCGGAAGAGGTACAGTCTCCAGCTCCTCTTTTTACTCAGGTAGAAACTAAATCTGAAGAAAATAGGACGTTCGAGGCGCCGGCACTTTCCTCTGAGGATACAACTTCCATCACGGAAGAAAGCGCTAGTGAACCTCGAGCACAAAACTCTTTTGTTGCAACCTCAGAGACGGACGAGCTAACGGACGAAACAGGGACTGGAGAAGCCGCACCCAGAGCTCAACAAAATGAAAAAGGATTTGGTCTGCGCAGACAAGGGAAATCTTTCCGTAATCAACGTCCCAATCGCAACGATAAGAATCAATTTAAGCAAAACTCAGATATCTCCCAGCCTGCTGTATCAGGTGCAGAATTTACAGAAGAGCACACTATTGTGGCTGAACCTCCTGCTCCCAAAAGACCCGTTCCAAAAGCTTCCGAAGGACGTTCCTGGAGAGTTGCTCATGCCCTTGACCAGCGTCCAAATTACCGCGAAGAGAATGAAGAGTTCGGCTATGTCGACGAATTCTCTATTCCCGCAGAGGATCTTGATCAAGTCTGGCAAATTCTGAGCATCATGCAAGAAAAAGCTGATACTCGTGCTTTCAGCGAAATGGTTCATCAAAAAGGACTTAACGTTCCTGATGAAGTGCTGGAAAATCCAAGAGTAGCCACCATGCAAGGGCCGAATGTTCCTAACAAACCTTGGCTCAGAAAGATGAGAATGCATCCGGCTGCTGATGAATTTTTCCAAACAACACCGGATTATGCTAAAGCCGTTTATGAGACTTACGAAGGCCTAGATATCAGACTTGATAAGAATAGCGAAGGTACCCCTATCCTCTCTGTCGAAAAGAAGTTGAACGGTTCAAGAGAAATCACTATAGACTTTTCTAAATTTGACCGTTTTGTTGATGACTTCTACGGGGATTTCGTTCGAGACTGCAAAAAAGTCATGATGGATTTGAATCCAAAAGAATACCCAGGACTGAATGCTTTCATTCGCATTCCGGATGAGCCAATGTGGAATCCGAAATTATGGGCAGGAGTCAGGACATTTACCTGGAATGAAGGAGAATCCTTATCCCAGGCTTGGATCCGTTATGCCAACTCATTAAGAAGAAACAACCGGCAGCATCGATAATCGCTTAAGAAGATTCCTTCTTTTTCCAAGGCTCAGTAATCATTGCATTGTTTACTGAGCCTTTTGCTTCCCTTTCTCAGTATCTCTTTCAATCTTCGCCTTCTTTGATCTTTTTCGCCCAGGATTTTTCCAATCTAGATGAACACTTGATTTTTTCTACCGTTAAAAAATTCTCACCGCACTCAAATTATTGGCTTTCTCCAACTCACCAAAATGGGTGAGATTGGCACAGTTCTTGCACGTACTCAAGACAGAGCAAAACGAAATAAACATTAGAAAGGAAGAAGAAATGGAAGCCACAATTAATACCGGTCTTAAAACTAATGGCGTTATCGAATGGGGGAAATGGAAGAAACTGGGTTTCCTCAGTGCATTTATTGCCTTAGCAGTAGTTTGCCTTCTTCCTGAGCAGCCAGGTCTCTCAATTGCGGGACAACGCATGATTGGAATAATGATCTTTGCTGTTATTCTTTGGTCAACTTCGGCGGTATCTTATCCAGTCTCAGCTGGCCTCATCATGACCTTAACCGCTATTTTTATCGGTTTTTCTCCAGGCGCCAATCCTGAACAAATAATCGGAACCTCTGCCGGAATGAAAATGGCACTTGCCGGTTTCTCGTCACCGGCTTTCTGTCTGGTTGGTGCAGCTCTTTTCTTGGCTGCCGCAATGACAATTACCGGCCTTGACAAAAGAATTGCTCTATTTGTGCTGCACAAAGTTGGTGCTGAACCAAAACGGATCGTTCTTGGAGTAATCCTTTGCGGATTAATTCTTTCTTTTTTCGTTCCATCGACAACCGCTCGGGTTGCTTGCTTGGTGCCCATCGTCATTGGCGTTGTTCAAGCATTGAATCTACCCATGAAATCGGCATTTGCCGCCGCCTTGATGATTACAGTTGCTCAGGTTGATTCTGTATGGAACATCGGAATCAAAACTGCTGCCGCACAGAATATGGTCGCTGTTAATTTCATCCGCGAAATTACAGGCACTGATATTACATGGATGAACTGGTTTATCGCTGCCGCACCTTTTGCCGCTTTGCTTTCCGTGTGTCTGTTTTTCTTGATCTGCAAGTTCTTTAACGTTGACTCTTTCAAGGTCGACAGTTCATCTGAAATCATTGCCTCGCGCCTCCGCGAACTCGGCCCAATGACAAAAAATGAATGGAAGCTTCTTATCGTTTCGATCATTCTCCTCGCGTTCTGGATTTCAGAAAAAACGCTTCATCAAATTGATACCACAACGACAACCGTTTGTGCAATTGCCATTTTGATGAGTCCCGGCATCGGAGTCATGAATTGGCAGGATACTGTTAATAAAATTAACTGGGGGACTTTATTGCTGTTCGGTGTAGGAATCTCCTTAGGTTCGGCTCTTCTCTCCACTAAAGCCGCTCAATGGCTTGCTGATATGATTGTGCTGACCTTCGGTTTAGAGAATTCGACAACTTTCATGATTCTGGCAGTAATGGCCATTTTCTTGATTGTCATTCACTTGGGATTTGCTTCTGCCACGGGACTAGCCGCTGCCATCATACCAATCATTATTGCCGTATTGGGTGCACTGAAAACACCGGGAGTCAATATCCTTGGAATGACGATGATTCTTCAATTTGTTGTTAGCTTCGGTTACATCCTTCCCGTTAATGCGCCTCAAAATATGATTGCCTATTCGACGGGTACTTTTGAAGTATCTCAGTTCGCTAAGTTCGGCCTTTTGTTTACCGCGGTTGCTTATGGACTTTTATTGGTCTTAGCTCAAACTTACTGGAAATGGCTCGGCTTAGTTTAATAACAGAAGACATACGTCCTTCCGGCAGCCAAATCGGAAGGACGTTTTAGTATTTAGTTAATGCATTAATTCAGCAAGAAATCTACCTACCTCCTGAGGTGCGTTTTCACCTTCTTTTGCAGTAATTCGAACAATATCTTCTGCCAACGCAACTCCATCACAATGCCCTTTGAGTTCCTTGATAAGCTCTGAATTCGTATGCCCGAGCCCAACAATACAAGGAAGAGAAGGATTTGAAGCTTTTGAGGCGCCGACCATTTGTTTTACATTTATCTTCAGTTGATCCTTTGTCACAGGTCCGAGTGCACCAATGCAGTACAAATACCCTTCGGCTTCTTTTGCGATTGATGCGGTTCTCAATCCTGAAGTTGGAGCAACGGTAGAGATAAAAGCAATACCGTATTTCTGACAAATTTTCGCAAACTCGTCTTTTTCTTCGTGGGGCACATCCAGAAGAGCCAGGCCGTTGATGCCCGCCTCTTGGCACTTCTTCACGAATGCTTCTGTACCATACCCAAAAACTACGTTGGCATAAGTACGAAAGATCATGGCAATTGAAAGTTCTTCCCGGAGTTCCGAAACCATTTCAAAAATCTTGTCAGTGGTTGCACCGTTAGCAAGAGCACGCACATTCGCCTCCTGACCAAGAGAGCCTTCGCCTGTTGGATCGGAGAACGGGATGCCAAGTTCGACTATCCTTACGCCTTGTTTAGCAGCTTCTTTGACAATTTCCTTAGTCGTTTCAAGAGTTGGATCTCCGCAGGTTACAAAAGGAATTAAAACGGAGGGAGCAGCAAATGCCTGTCTAATCTTATTCATTTATTTCTTCTCCTTTATATCGAGCAATTGCCGCACAATCTTTGTCGCCACGGCCAGAAATATTGATAACCATTATTTGATCTTTGTCCATTGTCGGAGCAATCTTTAGCGCATGAGCTACGGCATGGGAAGACTCAACCGCCGGAATAATTCCTTCCTTCTTTGCCAAATACTCGAAAGCATTTACGGCTTCATCATCAGTAACGGCTACATATTCGGCACGTCCGATATCATGCAGGTAGGAATGCTCGGGCCCAACGCCTGGATAATCAAGGCCCGCGGAAATAGAATAAACGGGTGCAATTTGTCCGAATTCATCCTGACAGAAATAACTTTTCATTCCATGGAAAATGCCCTCTTTGCCAACGGAAATAGTTGCCGCTGTTTCCGCAGTATTGATTCCTCGGCCTCCGGCTTCACATCCAATGAGCCTTACGCTTTCGTCTTCAATAAAATGGTAAAAAGCACCGATAGCGTTGCTGCCTCCTCCGATACACGCAAGAACGGCATCCGGGAGACGCCCTTCTTTTTCAAGGATCTGTTCTTTGATTTCCTTTGAAATAACAGCCTGGAAGTCTCTGACAATCTCTGGGAACGGATGGGGGCCTACTGCAGAGCCAAGACAATAATGCGTATCTTCAAGTCGCTTAACCCATTCACCCATAGCTTCATTGACGGCGTCTTTGAGTGTAGCTGTCCCGGAAGTCACCGGAACTACAGTGCTTCCCAACAGTTTCATTCTGTAGACGTTAAGAGCTTGCCGGACTGTATCTTCTTTTCCCATGTATACCACACAGTCCATTCCTAACAAGGCGGCCGCTGTCGCCGTTGCGACGCCATGTTGTCCGGCGCCTGTCTCGGCAATTAGACGAGTTTTTCCCATTTTCTTTGCCAGAAGAGCCTGGCCGAGGACATTGTTTATTTTGTGTGCGCCCGTGTGATTTAAATCCTCTCTCTTCAAATAAATTTTTGCTCCGCCTAAATCTTCCGTCATGCGCTTCGCAAAGTAAAGTCTTGAAGGACGACCCGCATATTCATTTAAAAGTTCCTGAAGTTCTTTATTGAATTGCGGATCTTTTTTGTAGTATTCATAAGCTTCTTCAAGCTCAGAAACCGCATTCATTAATACCTCCGGAATGTACTGTCCGCCATGTTTTCCGAAACGGCCTTTACTCATTGTTTGTTCCTCGTGATAATTGTTTTAAAAACTGATTTAATTTTTCTGATGTATTTGTCCGCCGATGACAACGAACTAACAAGCGCTTGATGCAGCTGAGTATGTGTCGAGATTTGTGTAATTCAGCTGTCTAAAGACCCGCTCTAATCCTCTGATAACCGCCATCGGTGAAATTCTTTATGACAGCTGTCCCGGAATTGCTTATGAAGAATAAGGAAATGACTTATAGATAGGAAGGGAAAGAACGACAAAGAATCTGGCTGATAAGCAAGAATTTTCTCCTTCGAACCAATCTCAGTAATCATAATTGTCCCCTTGCTTGAGGGCAATTAAAAACCCGCCCTCAAATAAAAATTTCATAAAAACTCTTATTCAAGGACGGGCTGAGATCAGCTCGCGGTGCCACCTTGCTTCATAATCAATTTGCCATGGGACAAATCTCTTATGCACTTTACAGGGAACCATCATTCCCTTGGGTAACTAACGTATCCCTTCACGTCGCAGAATACTAGGTTAAAAACTTTTCCTTGCGCCCTCAGTGACCCATTATGCAAGTCTGCGTTCTGCTCGGATCTCAGCTGCCCGAACTCTCTGTAAGTGCACAACAAGCTTTACTTTCACTTCATAGGTTTAACTATGGGATTAAGATTACCAAACAAAAAAGTAAAAAACAAAGTTCTTGGAATTAATTGATTAGGAATCTCCCGAATTAGTATTTTTACCGATCTCTCTCTTCTTAACAACCACGAATTCTCCCTCTTGACGCCAACTCTCAATCCAGCCATTTAGCAAAATGGAGTCTTCGATTTCTACAGTTAGTTCGTAATTACCATTTTCAAGCTTAAGAATTTTTTGAGTAGGATTAAATGGTGTCTCCTGCATATTTACAGCCGTTGTCGGATTTGAGAACTCAATTTTCAATTCGACCATTTTCCCGCTTCCATAGTTGAAGTGGTTGTTCTGAACATAAGACTTTAAATTAAAATTTTTCGGCTGTTCCGCATAAATATCAACGATACGTACCTCTTTCATGCGATGAAGGGCAAAGTGACGCAACTCTTCAGTCCCTACGTATTTTCCTACTAGATATAAACGGACCTCTTGCTGTACAAGTCCGAGAGGTGAGACTCTTACCTTCTTCTCAGTTCCGTCACTTCGTGTATAACTGATGTCAAGCTGCTTCCCTTCGAAAAGACCCGCGGCCACTTCATTAAAAATCCTTCCAAGAATTTTCGGAGGCATCATAGGAATGGAACCTGACACGACTGCCACTTTATCCAGCCATTTTTGTCTCAGCTTATCTTCCCTGCCGCGGCCTGTCTCATTCGACTCCGAGAAAAGATAGTCTAAAGAGCTGCTGACTTCGGGAGGAAGCTGGTACTTCAAATGCTCTTTCGCTAAGTTAAGAAGAAGTTTTGCGTTGTTATCCAGCCTAAGCGTATCGAGGTTAGTAACCGTCTTTGTTCTTCTGTAGCCGAAAGGTTTGGAAGTTCTGTCGCACATAATTCCACAATCGGCTTCAGTCAATTCTTTTAAATAGCGTTGAAAAGTGCGTTTATTAACAGGAAACCCAGAGTTCTCCAGAACCGTTAAGAGCTCTGTGCAGGTGATCTTTCTATCCGAAGGAATACGTTTCAGGATTTCCAGGAGCAGCCTAACTTCCCCTATGCCTGTTGTTGTCCTAGCCATTTTTAATTACCTGTCTGCAATGGAAGAGATTATATCTGGCTTTGTTGCCATCCCATCTGTCATGAATGATTGTGCGGTTGTTTTGCTGCAGCCTAATACTGGAAAAGGAACAAAAAAGAAAAACTCCTGCGGCTATCACAAAGATGTCCTGACCAGGAGAGTTTCTCTCAGCGATTTGAATTAAGCATTACGCTCAATAAAATCTTTTACTAGCTCAACATTAGCCTTCATCTCAACGACTTTCTGAGGTTTGTCTAAAATACCGTTGTAGCTGGCGGGAACCGGAGGTTCGAAACCCACGGCCTCTACGATAGTCTTTCCAAACTTAGCAGGAAGTGCCGTTTCAAGACATATCGTTTTCACTCCGGCAAGCTTCATCTTGTAAGCCGCATTCAAGCCATCAGCCGTGTGCGGATCAATCAAGAATTTATGATCGTTCCATGTCTGGCGAATTCTTTCTATGCGTTCTGCATGGGTACTTCTCGCGGAGCAAACTCCACTTGCTTTTACGCGTTCCCATTCAGGACCGTCTAACAAGAATTCTCCTTTTTTCTTCAGTTCATCCCAAAGTTCAACCACTCTTTCGGGATCCTTACCGCAGATATCGTAAATGTAGCGCTCAAAGTTAGAGGCCTTAGAGATATCCATCGAAGGAGAACTCGTGACGTAAGTATGGGCGGAATCTCTGACTTTATAGCGGCCTGTCTTGAAGAATTCATAGAGAACGTCGTTTTCATTGGTAGCCACGATCAACTGCTTAATCGGAAGTCCCATTTGTTTGGCAATCCATCCGGCTAATACATCGCCGAAGTTTCCGCTTGGGACAGAAAAAGCTACCTCTTCATCATCCTTTTCAGTGGCCTGCAGCCAGCCGCTGAAGTAGTAAACAACCTGTGCGGCAATTCGAGCCCAGTTGATAGAATTCACAGTGCCGATAGAATATTTGCTCTTAAATTCCAAGTCACTGGAAACTGCTTTGACTATGTCTTGAGCATCATCGAAACTTCCTTCAACAGCAATATTGAAAATATTGTTATCCAACAAGGAATACATCTGGGCTCTTTGGAAATCACTCATTCGGCCGGCTGGAGAAAGCATAAATACCTTAATGCCTTCACGGCCTTTCATGGCATATTCAGCTGCACTTCCTGTATCCCCGCTTGTTGCGCCGAGAATATTCAAATGTTCCTGACGCTTGGACAGAACGCATTCAAATAATGCACCCAAATATTGCATTGCCATGTCCTTAAAGGCAAGTGTAGGACCATTGGACAGCTCAAGGACCCCAATCTCTTTATCTAACCATACGAGCGGAACAATTTTAGAAAAATCAGTTCCCTCTCTACCATGGTTGTAGGTTTCATCGGTGTAAGTTGACTCACAGAGATGTGCAACCGTGGAACGATTCATGTCCTTAGCAAAAAGAGCTGTGACAGCCGTTGCCAATTGAGCGTAGCTCAAGCCTCTCCAAGACTGCAGAGTTTCTTTGGAAACCTGCGGATATTGAGCCGGGACAAAGAGTCCTCCGTCCTTAGCTAAACCCTGAAGGATAATCTCTGTGTAGGTGGCGGCCGGTACTCCGCCTCTTGTAGAAACATACTGCATTAATGAAGTTCCTCTTTTCTCAGCAGGACAATCGGTCCGCGGACGCTTGAGAGTTCCTGCATGGTTCTAATGGCCTTTTGAACGTCTGCTTCCTTAGTTGTATGAGTCATCATAATGACTTCAGTCTGATTGACTTTCTGAGGAGCTTCCTTCTGAATCAGCGACTCGATAGAGATCTTATTGTCAGCAATAATTCTGGTTATTTCTGCCAATACCCCCGGCTTATCTTCTACAGGAATTCTCAAATAGTAGGAACAAATCGTGTCTCCAAAATCAGCCCATGGATTGGCATTATGTTTTGTATCGACCGTCGGCATCTTAGGCCTTTCAGAGACATCGACTGAGGCAGTGCGGGCAATATCTATCAAATCAGCGATAACCGCACTTCCTGTCGGCTCTCCGCCGGCGCCCTTTCCATAGTAAAGAGAACTTTCCGCAGCGTCGCCTTTCACCACTACTGCATTCATTGCGCCTTCAACATTGGCCAAGAGCCTTCTGTTAGGCACCAAAGCTGGATGGACTCTCACTTCGACACCATAGTCTGTGTTCTTAGTGATTCCTAACAATTTAATGCGGAAACCAAGCTCTTCGGCATATTTAATGTCCTTCGCTTCTAGTTTGCTTATGCCTTCAATATGAACTTTTTGCATATTGACCGGAACACCGAAAGCGATCGCGGCTAAGAGCATAATCTTGTGGGCTGTATCGATACCTTCAATATCGAATGTCGGGTCAGCCTCCGCATAACCGAGTCTCTGAGCCTCAGCCAAAACATCTTCAAAACTTCTTCCGGTATCACGCATTGTGGAAAGAATAAAGTTGCATGTACCGTTAATAATGCCTGCGATCCATTTAACATCGTTTGCTGCCAACCCCTCCCTAAGACCTTTAACAATAGGAATTGAGCCAGCCACAGCAGCTTCAAAAGCCACATTAACACCTGCTTTTTCAGCGGCTGCAAAGATTTCATTCCCATACTCAGCTAGAAGAGCCTTGTTCGCAGTAACAACGTGTTTGCCTTTAGAAATGGCTTCGAGAATAAGAGAGCGCGCCGGTTCAATGCCGCCCATTACTTCGACCACAACATTGATGTCCGGATCGTTAACTATATCTTTCCAGTCTGAAGAAACAACAACGTCATCAGAAACCAAAGGAATGACTCTTGCAGTATTTCTTGCAACTACTCTTTTGACGGAAATATCTGTTCCGGAGCGATTAACGATCAGAGCTTTATTTCTCTGAAGGACATCGTATGCCCCTTTTCCCACGTTGCCGAAACCGGCAAGACCAACTTTAATTGAGGTTGCCATTCTCACTTATCCTTGTTTCTTAGAGGTTTTAGAAGTTTTTGCCGTCTTGACGGACTTTTCTTTAGTTTTCTTAGAAGCTGCTGTTTTCTGCGTATCGTTCTTCTTGGTCTTTTTCTTCAAAGATTCAGATTTAGTAGCAATATGCGGAACTTCTGCCGGCTGAAGAGTGACCTTCGGTTTTGCAGCCGCCTCCTCAGCGGAGGGCATATGAGCGCCTTTCCAACGGCGTGTTACGCTTTGACGTTTATGGGATGTTGTCTCCAACAAACCGTCCTCAATAAACATTTTCTTAATTCCACGCAGAGCCTGTCTTATACGATCAACGTTTTCAATCAAAGCAATGCGGACGAAGCCTTCTCCATATTCTCCGAACCCAACGCCTGGAGATACGGCTACCTTAGCTTTATCTAAAAGATGGTTGGCAAATTCAACACTTCCCATCGGTTTGTAATAATCAGGCAGCTCAGCCCAGATATACATTGAAGCTTTGGGATTTTCAACCATCCAACCAATGTCATGCAGTCCTTTAACCATGACATCTCTTCTGCGTTCGTACTCTTTTCTAACTTCTTCAACACAATCCTGAGGACCGTTCAAAGCTTCAATAGCCCCGACTTGAATAGGAGTAAAAGTACCATAGTCATGGTAGCTCTTAATTCTTGTTAAAGCAGAAACCAACTCTTTGTTTCCGACCATAAAGCCGATACGCCAGCCTGCCATGTTATAGCTCTTGCTCATGGTGAAGAATTCAACGGCCACATCGCGAGCTCCTGGAACCTGCATAATAGAAGGAGCTTTATAGTCGTCATAAACGATGTCTGCATAAGCCAAGTCATGCACGATATAAACACCATATTTCTTGGCCAAGGCAACCAGCCTCTCAAAGAAACTGATATCGACGCACTGAGCTGTCGGGTTACTCGGGAAACCTAAAATCATCAGTTTTGGTTTGGGTGTGGTTTCAATAACAGCTTTTTCAAACTCGGCGAAGAAATCTGTCCCCGGAGCCATCTTCACGCTTCGAACGTCGGCACCGGCAATAATTGCACCATAAATATGAATTGGATAGCTTGGATTCGGAACAAGAATCGTGTCGCCTCTATCCAAGGTAGCCAGCATCAAATGAGCAATACCTTCTTTAGAACCAATAGTAACGATTGCTTCTTTGTCAGGATCCAGATCGACATCGAATTTGCGCTTGTACCAATCACAAATAGCTTTTCTTAGACGAGGAATACCTTTGGAAGCTGAATAGCCGTGTGTTCCAGGGCGAAGGGCCACTTCAACAAGCTTATCAACGATATGCTTCGGGGTGTCTCCGTCAGGATTTCCCATGCTCAAATCGATAATATCTTCGCCTCTATGTCTCGCCTCCATTTTTTTCTCATTTGTGATGTTGAAAACATAAGGGGGAAGACGCTTAATACGTGGAAAATCATTATTCATTTAAAGGACCTTCGTTTGTAATTAATCTGGACCTGTGTCCAATCCGTAGTGATCTTATGAATGTACCATTATGAGCAAATAAATTACACAAATTGAATGGATTTTCGACATTACGTTCAAAAGAAAACGGATCCTCCATAGATGGAAAGATCCGTTTTTAAAATAGCGACAACGTCTAAAGAACGTCAGTTGCGTAATCGGCAAGTCTGGAACGCTCACCTCTTTGCATAGTGATATGTCCAGAATGTTCCCAGCCTTTGAAGCGGTCTACAACGTAGGTCAAACCAGAAGATCCTTCTGTCAAATATGGTGTATCGATCTGTGCGATATTTCCTAAACAGACGATCTTTGATCCTGGGCCTGCCCGGGTAATTAAAGTCTTCATTTGTTTTGGCGTCAAGTTCTGCGCCTCATCAATAATGACTAGTTTATTCAGGAAAGTACGTCCACGCATAAAGCTCATGGACTTAATACGAATTCTAGAACGAATTAAATCATTAGAGGCTCTCCGCCCCCATTCAGAATCATTTGCGCTGCCTCTGTTCAGCACTTCTAGGTTATCGTCAATGGCACCGAGCCACGGTGTCATCTTCTCCTCTTCTGTACCCGGCAAGAATCCAATATCCTCACCGACTGAAACAGTTGCGCGCGTGACGATGATTTCGTTGAACCGCCGCATTTCCATTGTCTGGGTTAAAGCAGCGGCTAATGCTAACAGCGTCTTACCGGTACCGGCTTGCCCCAAGAGAGTGACGAAATCAATCTCGGGATCCATCAACAAACTTAAAGCAAAACCTTGTTCACGATTTCTTGCAGTTATACCCCAAACAGAGTTCTTCTGGGATGTGTAATCCGGCAGCACGCGAACAATTGCAGTATTACGGTCAACGCTCTTCACCTGCCCATAGAACGGAGTACCTTCTCCCTCATGCCAAATAAATTCGTTAACGATAAAAGAAGAAACTAAAGGTCCAGTGATTTCGTACCAAGTGTATCCATCTTGCTGCCACGATCTCAGATTCTTTCCATGGGCCTCCCAGAAATTGTCAGGCAACTGTTTGGTCCCGCTATACAAAATGTCGCTGTCTTCGATCATCTTGTCGTTGAAGTAGTCTTCAGCTTCAAGATTCAGAGCAGCTGCTTTGAGCCTCATGTTTATATCTTTTGAGACAAGAATGACTTGCTCTTGCGGGCGGCTCTCCTTCAGTCCCCGGACAACGGCTAAGATCTGATTGTCCGCCTTACCGGCAGGAAGCATCGGAAGCTGAGTGGAAAAAGGAGTCGTTTGGACAAACAGTCTACCCAGGCACTCTTTGCTGCCTAACACAGACAATGGAATGCCTTCCTCAATAGGACTATCAAGGTGCTGCAAAATAGCATCCAAAGTTCTGCTGACCTGTCTTGCATTTCGCGCAACATCCGTCATCCCGCTCTTGTGATTATCCAATTCTTCCAACGTAATCATTGGAAGATAAACGTCATGCTCTTCGAAACGGAACATGCTAGTTGGATCGTGCAAGAGAACATTGGTATCCAAGACATACAGTTTGCGGCCATCGGCAGCACCTGCTTTGCTTCTCTTAAGTCTGGACTTGTGAGAACTTTCCATTAAGGACTTGACTGCAGAAGGCTTCGCGGTATTCTTGACCGGAACGGCTTTCTTTTCTTTAATTCGAGCTTCTGCGGAAACCTTTTCGGCCGTTTTAGCTGTGATCGGCTCTACTTCAGTCTTAGCCTTAGCGGCTCTTTTTCTTTTTGGTTTCTCCTGCGTAACTTCCAATTGAGCCGGTATATCTTTGACAATCGAACCCGGTTTTGTGGGTGCTGAAGGTAATGGCATATTCTTTCCTGCTTTCTAATAATTCTTTTAAATGAACCAGGCGGCAATCAAAATCCCGACCATAGTAAACGCCAATCCAAGCTTAACCACAGTCCCAACTATCATGCCGATCCAAGTGGCAACTCCAACCTTGCCGCTCTTGATCATATCCTGATGGTCAATGTATTCACCGATAGCTGCGCCTACTAAAGGCATAAACAACAGTCCCCAAAGCCCGGTAAAAATTCCGACGAACGTTCCAATCATGGAACCGATAATTCCCAATTTCGTGGCGCCCGCCTTTTTGGCCCCCATTGATTGACCAACCCAATCAATAATTAAGCCAATAACAGTTAATACGCCGATGATAACTATCGGTGTTACGCCAATTCTTTGATAATCATCTATATAGCCTGCCAGCCAAGCCCCGATAAAAATCATCGGCAAGCCCGGCAATGCTGGGATAATAGTACCGGCTAATCCAATAACGATTAAAGCAACGGCAACTATCCATAAAATAATGCTAAGCCACATCTTCTTTTAATCCTGCTGCTGGTACTCTTCTTGGTACCCATAAGCTTTGCTCTTGAAGCGAGTAAATTCACCTTCGAAGATCATACCGATAGTTCCGGTTGAACCGCTTCTTTGTTTGCCGATAATGAGTTCAGCATCTCTTTCGCTTCCTTCGACTTTGCTGTAGACGTAATCTCTGTAGAGGAAAAGAATCAAGTCAGCATCCTGCTCAATAGCACCGGATTCTCTCAAATCACTCATCATCGGACGCTTATCAGAACGTTTTTCGAGATCGCGGTTCAACTGGGAGAGAGCCATCACAGGGACTCCCAATTCTCGGGCCAATCCCTTCAACCCTCGGGAGATAGCACTGACTTCGACCGCACGATTTTCTGACATAACACCACCGCTAGTGGCAGTAGCTAACTGCAAGTAGTCGATGACGATTAAACCAAGTTTGCCGTATCGGCTTTTAAGTTTTCTAGCGCGGGAACGGATATTCATCACAGAGAGATCACTGCCTTGGTCAATGAATAAATTCAAATCCTTCATGGTTTGAACGCCGTTATAGAAGCGTCCCCACTGATCGGCATCGAGCCGGCCGGTTTTCAAATTATCTTGAGGTATCTCTGCAAGACAGCTAATCATACGGTTAGCGAGTTGGTCGGCTGACATTTCTAAAGAGAAAATACCCACAGGAAGCCCATCCAAAGCAACTTGAAGAGCTACATTCAGAGCAAATGCGGTCTTTCCCATAGCAGGCCGTCCCGCCACAATAATCAGTTCTCCGTCATGCATGCCGTCCGTCATTCTATCGAGATCGGCAAAGCCGGTTCGAATTCCTCGATATTGGCCCTCGGGAATCGGATTCTCCATCAGTTCTTTAAGCTGCTCTTCTAAAGATTTGAGTGCAGAACCGAGAGAAATAAAATCACCAGAGCTTCTTTCAAGCTCTTCGGAAATGGCGAGAACTTTAGCCTCAGCCTGATCGAGAAGATCATCAGCTTGCATACCTTCCGGAGAAAAAGCCTGTGCTGAAATTTCAGCACCCACAGAAATAAGCTTTCTTCGGATCGAACGATCGCGAAGAATTTCAGAATAACGGACCAGGTTCGCAGTACCGGGGGAGTAGTCTGCCAAACGATTAAGATATTCGATTCCCCCTGTCTCTTTGTCCTGGTTCATCTCTTTCAGACTATCCGCAACAGTGATGACGTCTGCAGGATGATCATTTTCGATGAGCTTAACGATATGTTCAAAAATCAGCCTATTGCCATAGTCGTAAAAATCGCTTGCATTGATTCTGTCAGAAATTATATCTAGAGCGTTGTTATCGACTAATAAGGCTCCCAGGATACTGTCTTCCGCCTCTTTGGAATAAGGAGGCAGTCTTAATTCTTTTAATTCGTTGGCGGTTGGAGACTGATTTTCCATTTGAATACCTAAAACTGCTGATCTTTATATTTCTATAAGTTAAGTGACAAAAAGACATTGACCGCCAAGAGGCGGACAAAATTTTTACTAGTCTACGAAACGATTTTTATAACTGGAATTATCTTCGTCAATTAAATTACGTACCATTTTTAAGCAATCGCGCAGAACTTTCCTTTCTGTCTTTTAAGTTAATTAACTATATAAGAAATTTTGTTCGAAGACGGTCTAGCTCTTTGGTTTTCTTTTTTTTCAAAAATATAAATTCTGCGTTCAGAAGATTCATAAAAATCAGCTGAACTTAGTTGGAGAAACACCTTGGTTTTCCTCTGGAGACTACTTACCGACTGTACACCGCCAAAATTATTTCTAAGTGAGGAGCATCTTGGAGAGATAAGTCTTTGCAAAAGACTTATCTCTTTTATTCGTTAAACTGAAAATACGGTGGAATCGTCAGCCATTTTCTTGGCAAAATCAACGAAATTTTCTTTCGTACCAACAACAACTATACAGTCCCCAACAGCTGCTAATTCCTCTTGGGCTTTTCTTTCTATGTCCAAAAGAATTTCGACTTCCGTCACTAACCCTAGCAGATTCTTTGAAACTTTCTTACGTGTCGCCGAAATAAGGATTAGACCGAATCTGGAGAGGTTGATATTCCGGTAGGGGAAGCCTACAAATTTCTTTGGAACATCTAATTTAGACACTATATAGTCCGGCGTAACGCTTAGGGAAGTTACCTGTGAATGGAAATTAAGCTCATTGGCTAGATCTTCTGCAGCCCGCTTTTCCGGCGTCAATATTCTGTCTATAGAGAATGCCTCCAGAATTGATTGATGAAGCTCATCAATTGCACGCGCAAAAATTCTTTTTACTCCGCTTTCTTTCAATAACGCCACTGCACGCAAACTTGATCGGAAATCCTCTCCAATTGCAACGATAGCGATGTCAATGTTCCTTAGAGGGAGCATGTTCAGCGAGTTCTTCTCAGAACAGTCCATCAGATAAACTGAACTAATTTTGTCTTTTACCGCTTCAAGGTTGTTTTGTTTGGTATCAACGCCGATAACTTCGTTTCCAAGAACGGTGAGGTTGATCGCGAGATTTCTTCCATACGTTCCTAAGCCGATAACTAAATAACGCATAATTTTCTCCTAGTTAATGATGACGTTTTCTGTCGGGTACTGTCTGCCAATTTCTTTCTGAGCTCCTAAGAGACCCACCAGGATTGACAACAAGCCGACGCGGCCTAAGAACATGGCCAAACACAAAGTGTATTTTGAAGCGGGTGAAAGTTCCGCAGTAATGCCCATCGAAGAACCTACGGTAAACAGCGAAGACATCACTTCAAAAATAATTTCTTTGACTTCTAGCTGAGGCTCTAAGAAGAGCAAAACGAAGGTAAAGAAAAAGACAAGAAACGTGGAAATAATAGCCACACTGTAGGCTCGATTAACAGCTGAAGCAGTAATAGTTCGATTAAAGGCGGAAGGTTCCTTATGACCAGTAATTGTTGCTTTTAGACTTAATAGAATGACCGCTAAGGCATTGACTTTAACGCCGCCCGCCATAGATTGAGATGAACCGCCCACCCACATTAACAAACAGACCATTAAAACCGTTGGTGCAGCAAAATCAGCTGGATTTACAGAAGCAAAGCCTGTTGTTCTCGGCAGAACTGAATTAAAGAGCGACTGAATAACCTTGGTAGAGAAGTCCATGCCCTCTAATGTGCCGTGGTATTCAAAAATCAAGAAAAATATAGTTCCGAATATAACTAAGGCTAAAGAAGTTATTAAAACCAAACGTGTATTCAAATCGTACCTAACTTTCGATTCATACTTTTTGTCTTTATAAATAAGACCTTTTATTTTTCCAAATAATTTATCTTTGAAATTGATGAGAATGGGGAATCCAATTGACCCAAAGAACATCAAAAAGGTAATTTCCAAGTAAAAAATCTGAGAGCCCTGCATCAAAGCCTGGTTGCTTAACCCGTCTTTTATGGTTGAAAAACCTGCATTGCAGAAAGCCGACATAGCATGGAAAATTGCAAAAATCCACTTGTCTTCTGAACTTGCAAAAAGTTCGGAGGGTACTGAGAAGTAAATGGCCAGCGCCCCTAAACTTTCTATTACCAACGTAAAACCGAGCATATAAAGAACTGTCGGTAAAAGAGCATCCATTGATTTGGAATAAACCGCATCTCTTATCAACAATTGGTTATAGATAGAAGTAGAACCCGCATAAAAAATCGAAAACACGCTGGTAAACGCAATCAATCCTAAACCGCCGATCTGAATCAGAAGCGACAGGATGAGCCAACCGAAGGGAGTAAAGACGGTCGAAATATCAACCGTAGAAAGGCCGGTCACGCACACGGCACTCGTCGCCACGAAGAAAGCGTCCGTATAGCTAATAGGGACTGTTGTGCTCTTCGGCAGCATGAACAAAAAAGAACCCACCAGAATTACTAATAAAAAGCTGCTGGCTAAAAGTAAAGAAGGATTGGTCTTTTTCTTATCCGCAAGCTCCAAACACTTCACGCTCAGAAAAATAATGGAATAGCTAACAAGTGTTGTAGTCAAAAAATCTTCACTTTGCAGAAATTCCAATAAAGGTGAATTGCTTGGCGGCAGCAAAAATGCGGCAAGACAAACCAAAACTAATACATTGACTGCAATTCTTAACCATCCGCTTTTAACAAAGTAGCGTTTGAAGTCAAAAATCAGTGCCATTAGAACCATCAAACTGAACCAAGACAAACAAATGTGCAGAATAATGGTTATGTGCCGAATATCTCGAGGCGTTGTGTTTAGACCATATAAGGAGGCTACTCCGACTAGAGAGCCTATGCAGAAAAAGATAGTGATAGCAACACAAACAATTTCCACGACCTTCAAAATAAATGCAGGATCGCGAAATTTAGAAATTTGTTGATGAGAATGTTGCCACAAAGAATGTTTTATATTCTTCTCTAACTGGCTTAGTTTCGAGCTCATAACTTACCCTCTCCTATTCTCCAGCCAAAGTCTGAAGAAAGCCAATCAAGTTCGTTCTCCTTAAATACAGCAGGAGACAGCTTTGCAACCGTATTGTTCATCCTTTTCTTATGGAGTTGTAAAGGAAGGTAGGATAAGGAAGAGTGACACACAACTTGTCTGAATTGTCCTCAATTCGAGGCACTAGAAGGGACACTTGCTATGTATACAAAAAGAATATTATTTTTTTCGTGAGAATTTTTTCTAATTATTTTCCGTCCTATCAACAAGTTATAAAATTAACCCTCCTAGAGGGGAGATTTTGTAAAAATAAACTATTTCGGTCACTAACTAACTCATAGATCAGACAAATTCAAAAATTCTCGATCTCCAAGGAAACTCTGGATAAAAAAATACCTCCCGGGATAAACCGAGAGGCTAAATAGTCAAATTAATTTGACTGCAGATTAGGCTTCAGCAACAACCTTAACTACGACATCAGCGATGATGTCATGATGAAGGTCGATCTGGAGTGTGTATTCGCCAATAGCCTTGATAGCACCAAGTGGTGTACGAACCTGGCTCTTGTGGATACCGTAGCCGAGCTTATCGAGAGCTTCAGCAACATCCATATTAGTAACAGAACCGAACAAACGTCCGTCAACACCTGCCTTAGAGGCAATAGTGAGAACGATTCCGTTGATCTTTTCTTTCAATTCTTCAGCCTTAGCAAGACGTTCTGCCTGAGCGCGTTCGAGCTCAGCACGTTTAGCATTGAATTCGTCCAAAGCAGCCTGAGTTGCGCGTTTGGCTTTCTTTGTAGGAATCAAGTAGTTGCGGGCAAAACCATCTTTAACTTTGACGACATCGCCAAGCTGACCAACGTGAGGAATTGTTTCAAGAAGAATAACTTGCATCTCATTTCCTCCGATTACTGGTTGTCAGTGTAAGCAAGAAGAGCAAGGAAGCGAGCACGCTTAATTGCTGTATCGAGCTGACGTTGATAACGTGCTTTAGTACCAGTCAAACGTGCAGGCATAATCTTGCCGTTTTCTTGGATGAAGTCACGAAGTGTATCAATATCTTTGTAGTCGATCTGTTCAACATGATCAACTGTGAAGCGGCAGAATTTTTTGCGTTTAAAAAGCGCATTCTGCTGATTAGGGTTACGAGGTTTACCCTTTCCTTTGGCGCCAAAAGCCATGATTAAACTCCTTTATCGTATTCCGTAATATGTAGAACGAGCTTAGATGAACGTACAGAAGAAGTAGCGATAAATCCGCGAAGGTTTAGCTGGGAGCCGAGGTCTTCTTTGCTAAGAATCTCTCCAGTCTTTCCTAGGGCAACTGCTGTAAATTTGAAGTGATTCTTTCTCGGACTGTCAACTTCTTGAGAAACACCGGAATGTTGAAATCCGCATTCACAGACAGCAACACCAGCTAGCGTGTATCTCAAAGCCTCTCGGCTTATCAATTGTGCTGACAGCTGAAATTCGTTCACCTAGAACCTCAGAAATTAGGCCTGTGGTTCTTCAGCTTTTTCTGCAGTTTCAGCAGCTGGTTCTTCTGCTTTCTTGGCAGCTTCAGCAGCAGCAACCTTGCGAGCCTCTTCCTTCTCGACAGCCTTCATCATTGGAGAAGGTTCTGTTTCGGCTTTCTTCATCTTAACGGTGAGATGACGAAGGACGGCATCGTTAAAACGGAAACCATTTTCGATTTCATCAAGGACTTCTGGACCGCATTCAATGTTCATAAGAACATAGTGAGCTTTAACAAGCTTTTCGATCGGATAAGTCAATTGACGACGGCCCCAATCTTCAACGCGGTGTACTTTACCTCCGTGGCTTTCCACGAAAGTCTTATGACGTTCAATCATTGCCGGAACCTGTTCGCTCTGATCCGGGTGAACGATGAAACAAATCTCGTAGTGACGCATTTAGCCTCCTTATGGTTTTTAGTCGCCCGGAGCGTCTTCCGGTGTGACAAGGACTATGAAAACGCGAAATTCTACACCTTTTTTAGAAGAAAATAAAAAGGCGAGAGCATTCGCTTTTGTAAAAAAATTAAGCACTTCGCTGACGAACAGTCTCGTATAGACAGATTCCGGCAGCTACCGAGACGTTCAAACTTTCTACACTTCCGTACATCGGAATACTAGCCAGGTCGGAACAACGTTTTCTAGTGAGTTGGCGCAAGCCGTCACCTTCCGCACCAAGAACCCATGCAAACGGGCAAGTTTGATTAAGCTCAAAGATAGTTTTAGCAGCCTCCCCGGCTGTGCCTACTACCATCACGCCTGCATCTTTTAATTCGACAATACTTCCAGCCAAATTCGTCACTCTAACTAAAGGAACAGTTTCTGATGCTCCCGCACTTGCTTTGATAGCCGCAGGCGTTAAGTCAGCTGATCTATCTTTTGGAACTATTACTGCTTGGACTCCTGCTGCGTCTGCAACTCTTAGACACGCACCAAGATTTCGTGGATCAGTGACTCCATCCAAGATAAGCAAGAAAGTCTTTGAATTAATGGCATCCATTAAATCGTCAAAGGTCATTGAACTTTCGATTGGTCGGGCCAACGCAACCAGGCCTTGATGAGGGATTCCACCAGATAGTCCCTCAAGCCGCTGGTGATCGGCCTTCATAACCCGCACGCCTGCCTTTGCCAACTGGTCAAGAATTTGTTTCATGCGCGCATCACGACGATTGGGATCGGCATAAACCGCCTCAATAGAGGAAGGATCTTTTTTAAGTCTTGCACTGACAGCATGAAAACCTGTCAACACAGTATTATTTTTTGCCATTGCTCAAGTAGCCTTTTATTTGGTTTTTGTTACCGTAGTTCTCTTCGAGCGAGAGGAAGGACGCTTGGAAGCCTTTTCTTCCTTCGCTAAATCACTCTTTGTCCTCTCTTTCGTTGCTTTGGATCTGGACTTAGGCTGAGATGTCTTAGATGCTCTCTTAGCCGGCTTGTCTTCCACAGGAATAAACTCGATTCTGCGGTTATCCAAATCACAGCGCATTAGTTTAACCCGAACAGGAGTACCTAACTTGTAGACCTTGCCTGAGTAAGATCCCTTCAATTGATTCAACTGTTCATCGTAAACGAAGTAATCTTGCCCTAACTCTGCTACGTGAATAGATCCTTCCACATAATAGTCGTTCAGAGTAACAAAAATTGCAAATGGTGCAACCCCTGTAACTATTCCTGAGAACGTCTGTCCGATAAAGTCTTTCATGTAATAACACTTTAACCATGCCATTACATCGTAGCTTGCTTCGTCAGCTCTTCTCTCATACTCAGAACACAATAAACCGAGTTTTTCCCAGGTTTCTATGTGGGGGATCTTCTTATCTCCCCCTTCTGCTTCTGTTTTTCTGAGCTGAATAGTCGCTTCGGACATATCCGGCTCCACTAAGAGCTTAGGAACATAATGTCTACCAGATAAAATTCCTCTGATAGCCCGATGAACAAGCAAATCTGGGTAACGTCTTATCGGAGAAGTAAAGTGCGTGTAGGCCTTATAGGCTAAGCCAAAGTGACCCACATTATGCGGACTATACACGGCCTGCTGCATAGATCTGAGGAGCAAGGTCTGAAGTGGTATCTTGTCAGGTCTGTCTTTAATCTTTTCCAGCACTTTACAGTAATCACTGGGAGTTGGTTTGTCTCCTCCTTCGAGCACTAACCCATAAGGGGCCAAACTGGCTCTAACTTTAGCGAGTCTGTCTTCACTTGGCGGTTCATGAATTCTGTAAAGACACGGAGCCTTATTCAAGTGAAGGAGATCTGCGGCGCATGTATTTGCCACCAACATCATTTCTTCAATCAACCTATGAGCATCATTTCTCTCTCTTGGAAGAATTTTCTCGATTTTGCCTTGGGCATCCGCCACAATATATGTCTCTACAGTCTCAAAATCCATTGCTCCTCGATATTCTCTTGAGGTCAACAAAATCTTGAAAAGATCATAGAGATCTTTCACATGCGGGAAGACTTCCTGCATGGCGAGCGCTGCCGGGCCATTTGGATCTTGGAGAGCCTGCCAGACGTTATCATAGATTAACCGAGCAGAGGAGCAAATAACCGCTGGATAAAATTGATATGCAATCACTTCTCCTTTACGGCTTAAAATTGCGTCACAGACCAGCGTACAACGATCTACGTGCGGGTTTAAAGAACATAAACCGTTTGAAAGCTCTTCCGGAAGCATTGGAATTACTTTCGTCGGGAAGTAAACGCTCGTAGTACGCTCTTGTGCATCCTTATCAATAGCTGAACCAGGTTTTACGTAGTGAGAGACGTCAGCAATAGCTACCAACAGGCGGTAACTTCCGTCTTTTCCAATTGGTTCGCAATAAACTGCATCATCAAAGTCTTTCGCGTCGGGGCCGTCGATAGTCACGAAAGGAATATCTCGGAGATCCACCCGATTTCTGAGATCGGTTTTAGTAACATGATCAGAGAATTTTTTAACTGCCTCGAGAGTGGCGTCAGAAAACTTATGCGGAACCCCAAACTTTCTGACAGCGATCTCGATTTCCATTCCCTTGTCTTCCGGCTTTCCAATTACTTCCTTAAGTTTTGCGTGCGGAGGGAACGGTAAGAATCCTTTATCCTTGACCTCAATTTCAACTACATCTCCAAAAGCAGCGTTCTGTAAATCGCCATCTACGATGAAATACTGACCAATCCTAGGATCTTCGGGAACAACAATGTTTTTTCTTCCGTCACGTCTTAAAATTCCCACAAGCGTATTGAACTTTCGACTTATCACCCGTTGAAGTGAGGCACTTAGCTGATCCCGGCCTTCGTACTGAACAGATGTCGCTGCGACTCTATCATCGGGCAGAACTTTATCCATCTCCTCTTCAGGAATATAAAGATCTGGCACGTCTTCATCACAGATTAAAAATCCATACCCATTTTTATGTGCTTGTACGACACCGGTGTAGATTTTCTTATCTCCAATGTAGCTAATCTTATTTATATGATCTCGCTTTATTTGCCCTTCTTTAACAAGTTGTTCCAAAACATCTTTCACGAATGAAGCACTTACGCCAAACTGTTTAATCAGGCGAGTAATGAGAATAGACATCCCAATTTCGCCTTTACAGGTGCACAAATAATTCAAAAATTGCTCTTTTGCTTCTCCAATCGTTGAGATAGGAGTAAGGACTTCCGGTTTTGTTTCTTTAGATTTTCTTTTAGAAGTAATTTTGGGTTCCTCTTCTAATCAAATTTATATCGTTGGAAAATTGTAACTTCTCGAATGTGAATAGGCAGTTAAGTTCGCTCAGACTGGAGAAATTCTTTTAACCGGCAGGTTATTCAGCCATATCAACGTGCCACTATCCAGTTCAAGCCGTGAAAAATAATCCAGTTTTTATAGTGAAGGATATTTGACGCGCTTTCTGGGTTTGTGTACAATCCCCAGCTCGTGCCCATGTGGCGAAATTGGTAGACGCACCAGCTTCAGGTGCTGGCGCCTTCACGGGCGTGCTGGTTCGAGTCCAGTCGTGGGCACCAAAGAACTCTTAAAGAGACCTCGTAATGCAACGAGGTTTTCTTTATTTCAACTTCGTCCAGCTGTGTCCCTCTAGAAAATTCTTCCTCTCTAAATCAATGTTCTGCCGAAAAAGAGCACTCTCTCAAATTTCGGTCTGCAAGGAATTCGGAGGCTAAGTGAGCGCAGAAACGCCTAAGGAAAAGGCAGTCATTCTGTAATCAGCTCTAGCCTAGTGTCAAAGGGTGAGGATCTGATTTCATAGAACTCATTCGAAGCAATTTGAGTGTCTGAATAAACACTATTAATCATCTTCCAAAACATCCTGGTTTTCGAGCTAATACCGGTGTAAATTGCTTGCGTTATCTATACGGATACTGACAAACTGACAGTTACCCTCCTGGTAACAGTAAGCTTCATAATCATCGAAGTCGAGAACACTACCTCAAGCTCAACTGAAAAGAAACAACAGAATAATTCTCTTGCAGCACTTGTTGACGCATTAATTAATTGTTGTGAACAAGCCGGATTCGTCAGTCTTGCTTAGTGAGAGATGAAAAAACTCTCACTAAGATTCGTCCATTTTTTGAAAAGATTTGCAACTTTCGGAAGAATTCTGTTACTCTTCTCCACTTTATTCGTTTTTTATTCTAAATGTAACTGAATCTTTTGAAGTTTTAGGTAAAATATTCTGTTACAAATTGCCTTTTAACCATAGTGAAGGCTTATCGAATTTTCTTGTAATCACAAAATGAATCTTAAGAGAAGCTTTGGCAGCATTTTATTTGGCTTATGGCTTGGAAGCTTATTTTTGTCTTCCTCCATTTCGTTGGCTGCGCCAGCTTGTGAAGAACAACTTGCGGTTGCTCGAGACTTAGTGCTCCATACAAATTTCGACCGAAGAACTGAAGTTGTCGAAATTATTCCCGCTTGTGTAAATGGCCAACTCGTCTTGAATGGAAAAACTTCTGCTGAGGGTGTGCTCCACAAAATCATCGACGAATTGCAAAATAAAAAAATTAGCGTTGTCGATCAAGTTGTTATTCTTCCTGTCGAAGATGAAATAATTGAAAAAAGTTGGGGCCTAATCAGTGTCCCCATTGCATCAATGCATTCACAGCCAAAGTTCGCCTCTTCTCTGGTCACTCAGGCGGTACTTGGCACACCAATTAGAAAAATCCAATCTCGCGGATCGTGGGTTCAGGTTCAAACCCCTGACGGTTATATGGGTTGGCTGCACAAAAAACAATTTAAGTCTTACAACACCAGTGAACTAAGCAAGTGGAATAGTTCGAATCTTTTTATTGTGACTAACCTGCACATAGCTCTTTTTTCTGCGGATGGCAATAAAAAAATGCTGTTGCCTGCCGGCTCAATCGTTAAAAAGATTGGTGAGAACAAAAACAAACTAACTGTCCTTCTTCCTTCTGGTAAGACGGGAACAATAGAAAAACAAGGGGTTCAAGATTTTCATATTTGGGCGGCTGAGAAAGCTAAAGAGATAAAAGAAAATCCACCCCAATTTTTAGAAAATGTATTGAAGACGGCAGAGAGCCTATTGGGCACTCCCTACATTTGGGGAGGAAACACATCTTCCGGCGTAGATTGCTCAGGATTTATCAATACCATCTTCCGTTTGAATGGCCTAATTCTCCCCAGAGACAGCGACCAGCTCACGAACCTGAAAGGTAAAGTAAAAAAAGATAGTAAATTCAGTAAATTCGAACTGTTATTCTTTGGTAAAGAAGAAAATGGTAAAGCTGAGATTCAGCACGTTGCCATCGCTAAAAGTTCTAAAGAATTCTTGCATTCTCTAGGAGACGTTCATGAGACCAGTTTTCTTAAGGATGCAGCGAACTTCGACCAATACGAAAAAGATAGATTTTTATTTTCTATGGAACTTCCCGCAAGGCTAACGGGAGGAGGTTGCTCAACAACTTTCCAAGATAACCCATTTTTTGCAAAAGTTCCTAGAACATTGAACTACTGCCTTCCGGTTGAACTGGCATTTCAACGTCAGCCAAGCCGAAACTATTAGCTTTCTCACCGCAGGTGAAGAGCCGCGTGAAGCGGCTCTATCCTCGTGCAGTTTCTTCTATGGTTTCTGTAAGTTCAAATGTTTAGCGATTTCTTCCTGAGAATCGTAAATCTTCTGGCCCTTGGCAGGAGAAAGCTTCTTGTAGGAGCCGTCAGCAAGAAGCACCCATGCGTGGATGTTGTCTTTAAGCTGAGGCTCGATAATCTGCTTCATAACGTTTGTACGAAGAGTTGGATCCAAAATCGGAGTCAATACTTCAATACGGCCGGATAAGTTACGGGTCATCATATCCGCGCTGCCAAAATACACTTCAGGCTTGCCGCCGTTATGGAAGTAGTAAACACGAGCATGTTCAAGTAAACGTCCTACGATAGAACGAACAGAAAGCGTTTCTGAAACACCGGGAATTCCGGGTCGCAGACCACAGATGCCGCGGACAATACATTCAACCTTTACTCCCGCACGGCAAGCTTCATATATTTCTTTCATCATCTCGGCGTCCACTAGCTGGTTGCATTTGATGATGATATGACCGTTCCCTTCTTTCTTGTGAATTGCAATCTCACGGCGAATATGTTCAACAAGTTTGCCTCTCAATGTGTTTGGAGAGACTAAGAGCTCCCGATAATGCTTGACTCTGCCGTAGCCGGTCATAACATTAAACAAGTCTTGAATATCATCGCAAATTTCTCTGTTCGCGGTAAATAAGCCAAGATCTGTATAAATTTTTGCCGAAGCTGCATTGTAGTTGCCTGAGCCGATATGAGCGTACCTAACCAAGGAGCCATGTTCGCGTCTGATCACGAAGCACAATTTTGCATGAATCTTCAAACCTGCAAAACCATACACGACATTAACGCCGTTACGCTCCATTTCTTCAGCCCAGTTCATGTTCTGTTCTTCGTCGAAACGCGCCTTCAACTCGACTACCGCAGTCACTTGTTTCCCTCTTCTGCGGGCCTCAAGAAGCCACTTAGCAACAGGAGAGTCGCTCCCGCAACGATAAAGAGTCTGTTTGATAGCGACAACGTTAGGATCTAAAGCTGCTTGACGGAGGAATTCTAAAACACAGTTAAAGGAATCATATGGGTGATAGACCATTAGATCCTTCTTGTGAATTTCAGTAAAACAATTTTTGTCAGGCTCAAATTCTTTTAGTGTCTTCGGATGTGTTTCAGGATACTTTAATCCCGGGCGATCAATACGCATCAATCTTCCGAAATCAGAGAATCCGAGTGGAATACGATAGCGATAAATCTGAGCTTGATTCAAATCTAAATGATCGATCAGGAAATCTTGAAGACGCTGAGGCATGCCTCGTTCGATTTCCAAACGCACGACTGAACCAAATCGTCTTTGCTCCACATAATCTCTGACGGCGGCTAATAAATCGTCTGCTTCGTCTTCTTCAATTTCGCCGTCTGTATTTCGTGTGATACGGAAAAGTCCCGACGTAATTACTCTATAGCCTGGAAACAGAGTTTCGAGCCTGTTAGCAATTAGATCTTCTGATGTAATCAAGACTCCTTCGCTGACTGTAACTCCCAAATTCGGTGTGACGGTAGAGTCTTTATTGGAAACAAACAAAAAGCGAGGAACATTGTTAGGACACTTGACGCGAGCGTAGCGGACCTTGCCTTCCTTTCCAATTTCTTCCAGCTCAATAACGAAATTTAAACTGGTATTGGAAATCATTGGGAAGGGACGACCGGCATCAACACCTTGCGGAGTCAAAACAGGGAAAATATCTTCATCGTAATAACGATTCAGGTTTTCCTTTTGCTCTTTAGTTAAATCTTCATACTTGGCAATAACAATGTCTTTCTTGGCAAGAGCTGGTTTTAAATCGTCAAACCATAAATCCTCTGCCTGATCGACAATCTCCAATACTTTTCTTCTAATTTCAGAGAGTTGCTTTGCCGGAGAAAGTTTGTCGGGTCCCGTAGGTTCAGCACCGCTTCTTGCCTGTTTCTGCAAGTTCATGACGCGAACCATATAGAACTCATCCAGATTATTGAAAAAAATGGACAAGAAGAGCACCCTGTTCAACAGAGGGATCGCAGGATCCATTGCGGTTTCTAAAACTTTTCGGTCAAATTCAATCCAGCTCAGCTCTCTATTGGTATAAAGCTCAGGATCGTCCAAAGAGATTTTTCTAGGCGCTGGTAATTCGGGAAGACTCTTCTCTGCCGCCTTTTTAGCCGATCCCGCCGTCCTTCGGGCTGGCTTAGGTGAAGCTGTTTTTGCCGCGGATGTTCTGGAAGAAGATGTCTTCCTCGCTGTGGTTGTTCTAACGCGCGGTTTTCTGGCAGGCTTAGAAGCAGCTTCTGCAACAGCAGGAGTTTCGGTTCCGGAAACCTGAGGAGAATTTTGCTCAGGATTTTTATTGATCTCAGTCGCTGTGGTGTCGGGTTTGTTGGCTGCCATAAAATTGACTTCCTCGTTGTAATTTTGCGGGTCCTGATAGAAAGTTTCTCGCGGATAAAAAACTACAAGATACTTACATTCCTCCCCGTAAGTAAAAATCGATATGATCTTTGAATGCTAGCATATATTAGTTTGGAATAACCCCCTCTATTGCTTCTGCTAGCACGCTTGCTATTAGTTTGATAGGAAAGTGCCTATCTGTCAATCATTTAGCAGATTCAAAACGATTTTTTAAAACAAATCCGACTTTAATCATCAAAAGGCCCAACAAAGAGCAAATGACCCCATAAATGGTATCTATAAGACGCCAAGAAAGCATATATCCATCTCCTCCATAAGCGAGAAGAAGCCAATCTAGTGCAAAGAGGATAAAGGCGGTAATTGCAGTATTCGCAAGCAGATAATTTGTAGGTAGAAAAACGGGAATCAGCATTCCTGATATCACAATCAGAACAGCTAAAGCAACGTAGCTATTTGCGTAGGGAAAAAGGAAAACGACCAGCAGATATCCTATAAGAGTACCGAAAATTCTTTGATAGCTTCGTCTAAAACCCACTGAGACACGAGTATTCAACAAGTAAATGACACTCATCCCAACCCATGCCGGCTGCATAAAATGAAATAACTCAGCTGACCATAAAGAGAAAACTACAATCAACGCAGAAATAACAGCAAAGAAAAAAGGATTTCGGGTTCCGCCGATAAACTCTTTTAGCTGATCCATCGGCCTCCTGCCAAGGTTATCTGCGCGCCAAACAAAATGATCAATAATAATTACCACTGCAGACAATGCAAATCCAGCGGCATAACCAATAACTGCTGTTTCTGTCGGGCTAAAGTCAAAAAGAGAAATGAGAAGAAAAATTAAAGAATACTTGCCCAAAAGCCACCAGAAAGACTCTACAAACGGAAGTAATCCAGCCCCAAAGACGCATATCCCTAAAATCAGCCATTTCCCGTTTGGTAAATCTTTTAATAAATAACCTACCCCTGCAGAAAGCATTACACAGACGAATGTCAGAAGCAATCCAAGCAGTCTTGAAGCCAAAGAATTTTTGTCATCCGACAATAAAGCCATAAATGCGGCAAGACAAGCAAAACCACCAACCTTCTCGTCGTGGAAAACAAAAGATAATGAGAGTGCGGCGCTGAGAGCAACAAAGAACCTCAAAGAGGCCATGCCTAATGCCTTTTTTGAGGGCTTGGGTCGACCGGGAGCATGATTGCCTGATGACAGCGCATTAGTCTGAGACATGCCTCACCTCCTTCAACGTAGGTTATTTACAGAAATTTAAGGCGCAACCGATTTGCTGGCCCGGTCAGTCTTAAAGAAAATATGAGAAGATTCTCTAAATTTTTGAATAATTAATGGAAAAAATCCTGGATGGTAAGAAGAAAGCTTAGCCTCCAGTAACAGGAGGGAAAAAGGCTACCTCATCTCCATCTTTTACATGATGTCTGTCAGATGCCATCTCTTGATTAACAGAACATCTAAGGCGAGGCATATTTTCAAAGGCTTCCTTCAGCAAAGGATCTTTTTCTGAAAGATAATTCTTTAGCCTTTCGACCGTGTTGATACCTGGAGGTAGATCCACGTTATCTTGCCCCCTCAACATATGCTCCTTCAAAGAAGCGAAATACAAAACTTTTACACTCATTTATTCTTCCTTGTGTCCGCATAAAGGACATTCATCAGATTGACCATATCTAAACTCCTGCCAATGCATTGTGCGTGCATCGACCATTAAGAGTCTTCCGGTCAAAACTTTTCCAAATTCACCCACAATTTTAAGGGCCTCTGCTGCCTGCATACATCCCAGTATTCCCACTAAAGGCGCAAATACGCCCTTAGAGGAGGCTTTTTCATCCTGCCCGTCATGATTAGGAAATAAACAAGCATAACAAGGAGAATTTTCCTGACGAAAATCGAAAACAGTGATTTGCCCGTCAAAAGCTACTGCACCGGCAGTGACCAAAGGCTTTTTTTCAGCGCGGCAAACTTCGTTAAGAAGATAGCGAGAATTGGTGTTGTCCGTGCAATCGAGGATAACATCATGTTCTCTAACAAGGTTCGACAAAAGGGCCTTATCGGGACGCGTCATCAAAGGCACCACTCTCACATCCGGATTCATTTCCTGCAAAGTGACTTTAGCACTTAACACTTTCGGTAATCCTAATGTAGACATTCGGTGGATGACCTGTCTTTGAAGATTGGTTAAATCCACCGTATCTTCGTCAACTATGGTCAGTTTACCTACTCCTGCGCTTGCCAAATACATCGCAGCGGGAGAGCCTAAACCACCTGCACCAATCATCAAAATTTTTGACGAACGGATTTTTTGATTTCCTTCGACTCCCACTTCTTTTAAGAGTTCGTGTCGAGAGTATCGGTTTTGCGTTTGCATCAGTTCTTCTCCTAAAGCGTATCAATGAAGAATCTTGCGGACAACCTGTCATATTACCTAGGGATTTCACCCAAAAACGAGGTTATTCAAATAATCTTACACAGTTGATACTCCGTTTGTGAGATCATGGAGAGCGGAAATATTTAGTCAAGTTCCTAGGAGATTTTTGATGTTTTTAAAGAAAGCACTGCTTGCTTCTTGCGCTGTCTTAGCTTTTGCAGCCTCTGGCGCATTCGCTGCTGAGCAATATATTGTCGGAACAGGCGCAACATACCGTCCATTTGAATACGAAACCCCACAAAAAGAATTAGTAGGATTTGACGTTGACTTAATGCGTGCAATTGCCAAAGCCGAAGGTTTTGAAGTTAAATTTATCAACACTCCATGGGAAGGTATTTTTGCTACAGTTGACAAAGGCGACCGTGACATCATCATGTCCGGCATCACTATTACAGATAAGAGAAAAGAAGCTGTTGACTTCTCCAAGCCATACTTCTTGGCCCATCAGCTGATCCTCACTCAGAAAGATACCAAGATTACTAAGCTTGCCGATTTGCAAAAAGGCAATGTTGCAGTTGTTAACGGCTCAGCCGGGGACATAGCCGCTAGTGCAGAATTTGGAAAAGCTTCCACAAGAATCCGCCGTTTCGACAACACTCCATTAGCTCTTGAAGAATTGAACCAAGGCGGTGTTGTCGCAGTTATCGGCGATGTCGGCGTTTTAAACTTTTATTCTTTGAATAACCCTGACAAGCACTTCAACGCTGCCAGAGACCCTGCTTTTAAAGAACAATACTTCGGTATTGCCGTCAAGAAGGGCAACAAGGCTTTAATCGATAAGATTAACGCTGGCTTGGATAAGGTCATTGCAAACGGCGAATACGATAAGATTTATCGTAAATGGTTTGGAACTGCTGCCCCTAAACTTCCTCAGTAATTCTTAGTCTGAAATCCGATTCTCCTAGTGAGAGTCGGTTTTTTTTAACTTAAATATTTGGAGAAATGTCGTGGGTGGATTTCGTTATGAGGTCATAACAGAGTACTGGCCCTTATTTTTGGAAGGCGCCCGAATGACTATTCAGATTACGATCATCTGCGTAGTCTTAGGTGTCATTTTAGGTATGGCATTAGGCATGGCTAGATTAGCCAACGCTCGTCACTCACCGTGGCGTGAAATTCTTAAGTACTGTGTCCGCTGGCCAGTGACTGTGTATGTCAGTTTCTTCCGCGGCACTCCCTTATTTGTGCAAATTCTTTTAATGCAGTTTGCCATTCTGCCATTCTTTATCCACCCTACCGAAGGTGTTTTACTTTCTGGCGATATTGCCAGAGAAATTCGTTCTACTTACGGTGCGATGCTAGCTGGTATCGTTGCTATTACCTTAAATGCCGGGGCTTATCTTTCTGAAGTGTTCCGCGCCGGCATCCAGTCTTTGGATAAGGGGCAAATGGAGGCAGCTCGCTCGGTCGGCATGACTTACTGGCAGGCCATGTTCCACATAATTCTGCCTCAGGCTTTCCGCCGCATGCTCCCTCCATTAGGAAACAATGCCATTGCTATTCTTAAGGACTCTTCGTTAGTTTCCGCCATCGGTTTGGCAGAATTGGCTTATGCAGCTCGAACAGTAGCCGGAGCTTCCGCACGTTACTGGGAACCGTACATTACTATTTCTTTGATGTACTGGGTAATGACTCTCGCACTTGCCTACCTGGTTAAAAAGATGGAAGAACACTTGGGTAAAGGAGATGATGTTAAATGAGCGACGTAAAACCTCTTATTAAAATTCGTGATCTCCATAAGTACTTCGGAGACAATCAAGTTCTAAAGGGTATTGATTTGGACATTATGCCCGGAGAAAAAGTCGTTATTCTCGGCCCTTCAGGGTCAGGAAAATCGACAATGCTTCGCTGCATCAATGCACTGGAAGAAACAACCAGCGGCCATATTTACGTTAACGACGTCGACATCACTTCTCCAAAAACCGACATCAACAAAGTTCGTGAACATCTAGGGATGGTTTTCCAACGTTTCAATCTTTGGCCACACAAAACGGTGCTAGAGAATGTTGCCCTAGCTCCGCGCCTTGTTAGCAAAGTCGATAAAGCCACTGCGGAGAAACGCGCCCATGAAATGCTCAAAAGAGTTGGTCTGGCAGAAAAAGCCTCGGCCTATCCTGCTAGCCTCTCGGGAGGCCAGCAGCAGCGTGTAGCTATTGCCAGAGGATTAGCAATGGAACCAAAAGCTATGCTTTTTGACGAGCCAACTTCTGCGCTTGACCCAGAACTCGTTGGAGAAGTTTTGAAAGTGATGACAGACCTTGCAAAATCCGGCATGACTATGGCTGTCGTAACTCACGAAATTTCTTTTGCGCGTGAAGTAGCAGATCGCGTCATTTTCATGGACGGCGGCAAGATCGTAGAACAAGGGAAGCCGGAAGATGTTCTTATGCATCCGAAGGAAGAAAGAACTAAAGCTTTCTTAAAGCGTGTGTTACCGCAAGAAAACACGAATTAATCTTTCTCCGGCACTTTGAAGGCGAGCGGATTGCTCGCCTTTTTCGTCTCTTTATTTGAATCGTTGCTCGGACGACATTCTCAAAAAGACCTTCTTACTTCTCCAAGCTCAGATGCTGTTTCATGTCTCGTGAACTCCTCTTGAGCTTCGGGTCGTAATCCTACCTCTTCTCAGGCGTATAAAATACTGTGCGGATGCACTAAATCCGGCGTAGTACTGGTTGTGCGGAAATGAAGAAGGAAGGAAAACCTTATCGCAGAAAGAAAGATTGAAGCAGTCACCTCAGTTGAATTCAAAGTGGAGTTTAAGCCGGCAGTCAATCTCCTGACGAAGGTTTTGTCATTTACAAAAAATTACCTCGGAAGCTATATTCTGAATTCCGAGGCTTGAGTTCTTAAATTATCGACGGTTCGTCTTCGTTAGACCAACTTTCCAAATACTTCTACGTTATCGATCAAGCGAGTGGTACCGATTTTCGCAGCTCCTAAGATGACTAAAGGCTCCTTATTGAGCAAGTCGTCTCTAGTAGGAGAAAGAAGATCTTTTTGACGTGCAACCGCTATGTAATCTGGCTTCCATCCAGCCTCTTCCAACCGTTTCATCGCACTGTTTTCGAGCCCAGTTATGTCGATTGCCCCAGCTTCCAGAGACGATTTAACTTCTCTTAGAGTCTTGTATAGATGAGTAGCCTCTTTGAGTTCTTCGGAATTTAAGTAACGATTGCGGGAAGAGAGTGCTAAGCCAGTTTCAGGATTTCTTTGCAGCTCCATCGGAATAATCTGCAGAGGCATACCAAACTGCTTAACCATACTCTGAATAATCCTCAGCTGCTGATAGTCTTTTTTGCCGAAAACAGCAACAGTCGGTCGAACAATGGAAAACAGCTTGTTCACGACTGTTGTAACTCCATCAAAAAAACCGGGGCGATAATAACCTTCAAGAATTTCAGATAAATTAGGATCCGGTCTGACCATAAAGGTCTGTTTCTCTGGATACATATCTTTTTCAGCCGGGGCAAAAACAATATCAACAACACCCTGTTTCTCTAATTTGTCCAGATCTTCCTTAAGGGTACGAGGATAAGTGTCAAAATCTTCGTTAGGGCCAAACTGCAAACGGTTAACAAAGATTGATGTCACTACTGTCGGAGCATGCTTCTTAGCTTCTGCCATCAAAGCTAAATGGCCGTCATGAAGGTTGCCCATGGTAGGAACCAGAGCAATCTCTTTCTTATCTTTGAGAGCTCCTTGAAGCTCTTCGATAGTATGTACAACTAACAATTTTTTTCCTTTAAAAAGAGTGAGATTGAGTGGGAAATTCTTTTGTTTTTACTGCCTTCACGTAATTCTCAACAGCTTCTTGAATAGAACTGGCACCGGACATAAAGTTCTTAGAGAATTTTGGCTTTCTTCCCGCATAAATGTTGAGGATGTCTTGCAAAACCAAAACTTGTCCAGATGTCCCCGGCCCAGCTCCGATGCCTATTGTCGGGACATGAAGGAGCTCCGTCACTTCTGCAGCGATATCAGCCGGAACCATTTCAAATAAGACCATAGAAGCACCGGCTTCTTGAAGAGCTAAGGCTTCGCGCTTAAGTTTTTCCTTACCGCTGTCTGTTTTTCCCTGAACAAAAAAGCCTCCGATAGTGTTTATTGATTGCGGAGTGAACCCAATATGCCCGCAAACAGGGACCCCTGCTAAAGCCAGTCTGCGAACCAATGGACAAATCTCTTCGCCTCCTTCAAGCTTAACCATGTTCGCACCAGCTTTAATCAATTTAATGCAGTTCGCAATTCCTTCATCGTCTGTGACTTGATAGCTTCCAAAAGGTAAGTCTGTGAGAATGAATGCTGTTTTATTTCCTCGGGCCACGCAACGAGTGTGGTATTCCATATCTTCTATTGAAACAGGAATCGTTGTGGAGTTACCTTGTACAGTCATTCCCAGCGAGTCGCCCACCAAAAGCATATCTACGCCTGCCTCATCAAGCAGGTGAGCAAAAGAGGCATCGTAGCAGGTAAGCATCACGATGGGTTCTCCGCGTTCATGCATTTTCTTCAGCGTTGACAATCGGACTTGTTTTCTTGGTTCTTTTTGCTCAGTCATTTTTTCTCCATGGAATTATGCCCAGTCTTGGACATCCTGTAATCTTGTGATCGATTGATCTTGAACAGATTTCAAAAATTCTACCGCTTTTCCTTTACCCGGAATTTCTACGGAAGCGTCCAATTCAGTCAAAGGAATTAGTACGAAAGCCCGCTCTGTCATTCTTGGATGCGGAAGTATTAATTTACTGCTTCTAATAACCTCTTTTCCGCAGAGAAGAAGATCACAATCAATAACTCTTGGGGCGTTGTGAATCCCAGCAGGTCTAACTCGACCGAGTTCATTTTCGATATTAAGAAGACTGTCCAAAAGACTTTCGGCTGAAATCTCATCTGAGACTTCAACCTTCAGCACGGCATTCAGATAATCAGGCCCAGAAGAATCTATCGGTGCCGTGGAATAAAGGCTAGAAGCCTCGAGAGAGGCCACAAATCCCAGCCTTTTTATTTTCTCAACTGCTTGTTTTAAACCTTCTTTTGGATTTCCGAGATTCGCTCCTAGAGCTATATACGCAGTTTTCATTTTTTCTTGGGTGTCGTCAGAAGCACTGATTTTGCCCGCGGCTTTCTCCGTGCAGGTTTCTCAGATGCATCCGTATAACTATTTCGTGTCTGTTCAGCTTGAAGCTGGGATTGCGAAGGAATAACCCGAACTTGTTCTTTGGGAGTTCCCGAAATTTCAATGGAATTCTCCAGCACAGCAGTCTTCGGTTTCTCGACTGAAGCTTCCTGCTTAATTTCAGGCACAACGGTATTTTCTGCTGATTTTTGAGGCACGCCCGACGAAGAAACCACAGCTGCCTTTCGCTTTCTTGGGCGTCTCTTCTTCTTTGGTTCATCGAGAGCAACTTTTGAATCTCCCGCTCGAGAGCGCATTCTTGACTGGCGTACCAAGTCTTGGATCATGTCTTTTCTCTCATCTGCAGGCGCTTCTTCAAAAGCTGTCCACCAATCCGCTAGCTCATGAGTTACTTCTCCGCAAGACGCGCGGATCAATAAAAAGTCATAAGCAGCCCTAAAACGCGGGTGTTCAATCAACTTAAACGCAACAGAGGAAGTTCTGCGTTCAAATCTAGGCTGAAGACGCCAGATCTCCTCCATATCACGAAAGAATCTTCTCTGAATTCCCTTCAATAATGGATTGTCGGCCACATTTGCAATAGCCATCTGCCATTGTCTTGGGATAGTCAATTCCGGCTCTTCTTTCTTGACTTTTTCAATCTCTTTCTTTACTAGGCCCCAGAATAATGTGGCAAAAATGAAGCTTTGAGAGATTGGTTTGCCGTGTGCGACACGGGCATCGGATTTTTCCAAGGCCTTCAAAAGAAAAGGATCTTGCTTTGCACTCAAGAATTCTCTGAGAAGCGGTATATTTACATTAACTCCTTCAGCATCAAGTAAACGCATACACTCTACGGAAGCGCCGCTCATCAGCATTTTCATGATTTCATCAAAAAGCCTTGGTTCCGGAACTGCCAAGAGAAGTTTTTGCATTCCTCTGATGGGTTGGGATGTTTTCGGGTCAATTTTGAATCCAAGCTTGGCAGCTATGCGGATTGCCCTGAGAATTCGAACAGGATCCTCACGATAACGAAGTTCGGGATCACCAATCATGCGGATACGTTTTTTCTTGATATCAAGCAATCCGTTGTGATAATCGTAGACTTCTTCCTCCAGAGGATCGTAGTACATGGCGTTTACAGTAAAGTCTCTGCGTGCCGCATCTTCGAACTGCTCTCCGAAGACATTATCGTCAATTACTCTGCCTTGACGATCTTTTTCTACGCCGTCTTGTCTTAATCCGCGAAAAGTAGCTACTTCAATTGTTTCAGCATTACGTGTTACATGAACTAAGCGGAAACGGCGTCCAATAATAATTGCACGCCGAGTAATCTTCTTTACTTGTTCCGGAGTAGCATCTGTTGCAACATCAAAGTCTTTCGGAGTGTGATCAATCAGCAAATCTCTAACTGCCCCTCCGACAATAAAAGCCTTGAATCCGGCATCCTTAAGTTTCTGACAGACCGAGATAGCAAATGGGCTGACTTTACTTTTATCAATTTGATGTTCTTCTTTAGTCAGAACTCTGGGTTTACGTCTTATTTTTCTAGTGCCGAATAAATTTTGGACACTTTCTACAATTTCTTGGATCACGGAGTCTTCTCCACAACTTCCATATAAGAAGGTTCTTCTATACGAAACAGATTCAAAGTCTGCCACCCTCTTTGTTTTGCAATTCGACTTAAGAACTTATCTGGATTTGCTGCTACCGGGGTCCCTCCATGCTCAGCAATAAAGGACAGAAGTGGAAGATCGTTAATAGAGTCTGAATAAAAACTCGACCTCTTTAATGTATCCATACCTCCTTTATCGGCAACGTATTTCTGAACCGCATCCACCTTTCCCTGCGCAAACGTATGCCAAATCCATCCTCCAGTAAACTCTCCGTTTGCATCTTCTTCCGGCTGCGCAGCGATCAGACCGTCTGCCTCAAATAATTCTGCAATCGGCTCCACCACAAATCGATAAGTCGCAGTAACTATGACAACTTTATCACCGGCGTCCTGGTGCTTTTGTACTAACTCAACCGCGTTGGGCGTTATGTTTGGTTGAATATACCTCTCAATAAATTCTTTACGATACTGTTCTAATTGTTTTCTAGGAAAAAGAGAAAGCAAATGCATCTCAAAGTCCATGAACTTGTTGATATCCAGTACGCCTTCGAAATAATCTAAATCAAACTGCTTTTGACAGCGTTCAAATTCTTGTTCGTGTCCTTGGCATTTAGATATTAAAAAATAAGCCCATAACCCGCTGCTGTCGACTGGAAGCAAGGTGTGGTCTAAATCAAAAAATGCAAAAGAATTAGTAGTCATCGTCAAAAAGATTGATGAGTTTTAGAAAGCCACTCTTTTATTAAAGGGATCGTTAAGCGCCTGTTCTTGGAAAGAGAATAGGCATCTAGTTCTTCCAAAAGACACGAAAGACTTCTCATGTCTCTTGGTAAGTAAGAACCCATCCACTGCATAACTTCCGGACTTAGCTCAAGCCCTTTTGAATGTGCTCTATTGATAAACAACTGTTGTTTCTCGTCTTCGGATAAGGGAGCAAGTTCAACAACAGTCCCCCAGCTCAGTCTGCTTGTGACATCTATTCTCATTCCCGCGGTATGAAGTGCCGAAGGACTTTTATCGCCGGCAACAATTAAATGCGTACCCGAATGAGCTCTGACTTGATTTGCTAATTCAAACAGCGACGCCAATTCTTGTTCTGTCAGATCCTGAACGTCATCAACGACGTATAAAGATTTTTCCGGATTAAATTGAGGAACCCTTTCCTTGTCTCGTCGGAGTGCACTGAGCAGATGAGTTTTTCCTGTCCCTGGTTCTCCGAAGATATAGACAATCTGCGGGCCCCTTCCCTGCGACAATTCCTTCATGATATTAAAAGCTTCGAAATTCCGGCCCACAACGAAAGAATCCAGTGTTGGAACTGGAGCAGGAAAAAAGGAAAGCGGCAGTTGATCAGTTTTATCCAATTTTGACCTTTATAAACAGATATATTCCAGCATTCTAGACCGTATGCACAGCATGGCGGAATTATAAATAACATATTTTGTCCGCTTATTCGGGCACCATCATATTTCAAGCAAAGAACTATATTGAGCTATTAAAAAAGGCTCAAAAGTGGGTAAAGTTCACAGTTCGATCGTGCCAGAAGGAATACCATTGTCTGAACATTATGAGGAATTCTTATGTTTATTTTTAATGAAACCCAGTGGCCCCTGGAAGACGCAATCAAAATTGTTAAAGGAAACGGATCTGCAAAAATAGCTGTTTTCGAAGATCCGAATTGTCCTTTCTGCCAAAGATATGATCGTGAGACATTAGATAAGATGAACAATATCACTATCTATGTTTTTTTGGTCCCGTTCCTTAGCGAAGACTCTATGGTCAAAGCCTGTTCCATCTGGAACAGCGTGGATCGTGCTAAAGCTTTTGAGGCATGGATGGTAGAAGGCATTGAACCTACTGCCTATCCGACAGAACGAGCAGAAATGGTAATGAAGCGCAATATTGAACTGATGGAAAGAATCGGGGTTCAAAGCGTTCCTGCAACGTTCGTAGCGGACGGCCGCGGCCCATTCGGCGGAATGCACCCAAGCTCTCTAATGCACAAGATGATTCAGCATTAATCTTTTTGCCAGCAGTACAAAGCAGCCTTGGCTATATCGTGAGACTAAGGCTGCATTTTTCTTAATTAGGTTTGTACGGCACCTTCCTATTTTCCATACAAAGTACACTTTTTGTTTCATTTTTTTTCTTAAAAATCTTAGCCTTTCTCTCAATTCGAGTCTTTTTTTATTTCACAACTGCTTGTTTTTGATTTTTGGCTTATATACTTCCCTTCCGCCTCTACAGAGGTCGGTTACATGACTTTTACATTTGGAGGCATTTATGTTCGAATCTTGCAAATGGGAAAAGCTCAGCAAGGAGCTAAAAAGAAGAAATGCAGAGGCACCGAAATTCTCTCGTGGTTTCTTTGCACTGCTTAGAAGAAATTTCGGTTCTAGCCCTGCCACAATGATCTTTCTAGCATCTGACAGTAGTTTTTTGACCTACAAGGTCCACGAGTCAGTGAGAAATCTTTCTTACCTGAAAGACTAGGAAGAATCCTTATTTAAGGAATGGGGACTCTCCGAGGAAAAATAATTTTTCCTCGGAGAGCTTGCTAAAATTGCTTAATCTTTTTAGCTTTTTTCTCAATTCCAATGACAAAACCATTATCTTATGCAGACTCCGGAGTTTCCATTGACGCTGGAGACGAATTGGTCGAAAGGATCAAACCTCTTGCCAAAAAGACTTTAATCCCTGGAGTTCTTGGCTCTATCGGCGGATTCGGCGCCATGTTTGAAGTCTCTAAAGACTACAAAGAACCTGTACTGGTTACCGGAACGGACGGTGTGGGCACTAAGCTCAAGCTGGCCTTCCTCTTAAACAAGCATGAGAGCGTCGGCCAAGATTTGGTTGGCATGAGCGTTAATGACATACTAGTCCAGGGAGCTAAATCATTATTCTTCTTGGATTATTTTGCCTGCGGACATCTTGATGTTGACGTAGCAGAAAAAGTTGTCGGCGGTGTCGCCCGCGGCTGCGAACTTGCAGGATGTGCCTTAATCGGCGGAGAAACCGCTGAGATGCCAGGAATGTATCCTGAAGGAGAATACGATCTTGCCGGCTTTGCAGTCGGTGTTGTCGATAAAGAAAACATCATCGACGGTAAGTCCATCATCCCCGGAGACGTAGTCCTTGGTCTGACTTCCAGCGGCCCCCACTCCAACGGCTTCTCTCTTATTCGTAAAGTAATTGAGGTCAGCGGAGCTTCCTGGGAAGAGAAAATCGGAGACAAAACTCTTGCAGACGCCGTGATGGAACCGACAAGAATTTATGTCAAACCAGTTCTTTCTGTCATGGAAAAAGTCGAAATAAAAGGGATGGCACACATTACCGGCGGTGGTTTGCTGGAAAATGTTCCTAGAATTCTTCCTGATAATACTCAGGCAGTTATTCAAGCAGGATCTTGGCCTCGTCCGGAAATCTTCAATTGGCTGCAAGAAAAAGGCAATATTGAAGATCACGAAATGTACCGAGTCTTCAATAACGGTATCGGTATGGCTGTCATTGTAGCCGCAGACAAAGCTGAAGAAGCAATGAAACTGTTCCGTGAAGCAGGCGAAACCGTTTACCGAATCGGTGAAATTAAAACACGTCCGGTAGGGGCTCCCGGCTGCACCGTCAAATAACAGAAATCTTTAAAAACTTGGGCGAGGATTCCACCTCGCTTTTTTTTTCGACCTTGTTTTTCCTTCAAAGGCAACAAAAAAAGTATTTCAATATGTGACAGATCCTTTTTTTTTGTTGTAATTTTTAAGTCATAAATTAACAACCTTGCTTTAGGAGTAAAAATGGAATCGATAGTTAACACCGTTAATGCTTGGGTCTGGTCCCCGGCTTTGGTGTATTTGTGTTTGGGGGCAGGGTTGTTCTTGTCTTTAAAAGGCGGATTTCTGCAGCTTCGTCATTTAAAGCACATGTGGCAACTCCTATTTCAGCCTAAAGATACTGTTACCGGCGTCTCCTCCTTCCAAGCTTTGTCGATGACCCTTGCAGGACGTGTAGGTACCGGCAACATCGCAGGTGTTGCCACTGCTATCACCTTCGGTGGTCCGGGCGCAGTTTTCTGGATGTGGATGGTTGCTTTCTTAGGTGCGAGCTCTGCCTTTGTTGAATCGACGCTCGGTCAAATTTATAAAGAAAAAATCAACGGCGAATATCGTGGAGGACCTGCTTTCTATATCGAACGCGGACTCGGCATTAAGTGGTTTGCATGGCTGTTTGCCATTGTTACTATCTTTGCCTGCGGGCTTTTCTTACCAGGCGTTCAATCCAACGCTATTGCCGTCAGTATGGAAAATGCCTTCGGCATTACACCGGCTATTTCCGCTGCCGTCGTAGCTGCCCTCCTTAGTTTCATTATTTTCGGGGGAGTTAAACGGATTGCGGCATTTACCTCCTTAATAGTGCCTTTCATGGCTCAGGCCTATGTAATTGTAGCGTTGGTCATTGTATGCATGCATGTTGATATGCTTCCGAGCGTATTGAAGCTTATCGTCTCCAGCGCATTCGGCATGGATGCAGGTTTCGGCGCCATTCTAGGAATGGCCGTTTCCTGGGGTGTCAAGCGGGGCATCTACTCTAACGAAGCAGGCCAAGGCACCGGACCTCATGCCTCTAGCGCAGCCTCCGTCAGTCACCCTGTAAAACAGGGACTCGTGCAGGCCTTTTCCGTTTACGTAGATACTTTACTGGTCTGCTCAGCAACTGCATTCATGATTTTGATTACTGACAGCTACAACGTAGTCGGGCCTGACAGCAATCACATTTTCGTGGGCTTAAAAGATGTAGCAACTGGACCTGCTTATACTCAGGCTGCCGTCGAAGGATTGATGCCCGGTTTCGGGCAGGCATTCGTTGCTATTGCTCTATTCTTCTTCGCATTCACCACTGTTTTGGCTTATTTCTATATTGCAGAAACAAATGTCGCTTACTTGAACAGAAAACTTAAGGCCCCTTCTCTTTACTTCCTTCTCAAATTTCTTTTCTTGTGTGCAACGGTATTCGGTGCAATTAAGACCGCAGACTTAGCGTGGGCCATCGGTGACATTGGCGTTGGTTTAATGGCTTGGCTTAACGTTATTGCCATTTTGCTTATGCACAAGCAGGCCTTTGTCAGCCTAAAAGACTATGAAAAGCAACTTTCTATCGGCTTGGATCCTGTCTTTCACCCGGAACCTCTGGGGATTAAGAACGCTTCCTATTGGAGCGGCGGAAGAGCTGAAGAAATTCGCGATAGAGAAAGACGTAAACTTGAGCATGGATCCCGGATAGATCTCGAAGGTAATGTTCTAAACGTTTAATCCATGCCGTACATCTGACAGCCGCACCTGCGGCTGTTTTCATTTACGTATTCGTAATTTCTAGGATTTAGTATTGAACATCATTAGCCTTGTATACTAAGCTTATCGACAATAACCGCGGTCCTGCTTTGTTTTGCATAGTTTGACCGCACCTTATAAAACACTAACCATGAAGCTATCTCATCTTACCGCTTTAGTATTACTGGCTGTTTCAGCCCCTTCTATGGCCTTCTTGCAAACAGCCAATCGTTATGACGTCAGCAATCTCAACCAAGATGTAATTGAATCACGTTTATCTATGTCAGGTCCGCTGTTCAATGGCTGGAACGTTGAATATAAGCAAGGAGATCCATGGGCAGAAGCTTTCGGCTATACCCACAGATACTCTCATCAAGACATGAGAAACAAAGGGGCCGGGGTTGTGCTCGGCTATGACCATGTTATTGCAGACAGCTTCCGAGTTGGCCTCGCGATTAACGGTGGTGCAGGGAAACTCAAAATCACCGGCGAGGACGGCGGTTCAATGGACTCTCGTTGGGGAGGAGCCAACTTATACTCTACTTGGAAAGGACAAAGAGTAAACGTCATTGCTAATCTGGGCTATCTGTACAGCAAAGATAAACCGGAATACAGCCACATAAAAGGTTCTGCTATCAACGCCGGAATCCGTTTTGAAACAAGTTTCGTTGCGGGCGGTATTAGCTGGGTGCCATACTACAGCGTTCGTTTCACGCATCTTCACAACAATAACTTCCAGGATGGAGATGCTGAAACAATTCATTTTGGAAACCAGAACATTTGGCAATTCCCTGTAGGCGTAAATGCAGGATATGAATTTACTTGCGGCGGCGGATGGAGAACCAGAACTGCATTGGACTTAGCTGTTATTCCTACAGCGGGGCAGCGTAAAGTAACGATGCGTGACGCTACATACTCAATCAGCGAGCGCTATGCAGATTCTATTTCTTTCAGAGGAAAATTCGGCATTGAAACCACAAAAGGTCAGCATGCTTTCGGTTTGAAATACGGTGCTGGAGTTGCTCCTCACGGCAGTTTCAGACAAGAATTGATGGCCAACTATCAATTCATGTACTAATTCGAGAGGAGAACTGAGTCCTGACCTTCAGTTCTCCTTATACAAAAAATAAAAACTTCCTCTTCCCAATAAAGCAGTATGAACAAGAACGGCTGGATACTTCCGCTTATAGTCCTTACCACTTCCGGATTTTTAATGGAGCTTTCCTTCACCATGGTGACTCCGTTCCTGCCTCTGTATCTTGTTCAAGAGCTCCACGTTGTTCCCGATGACGTTAACTTATGGTCGGGAGCTGTTTTCTCGGTAACCTTCTTTATAAGTGGACTATTGGGACCGGTATGGGGCGTTATTGCTGACAGAAAAAGCCGAAAATTGATGGCATTGCGGGCTTCTGTTTTATTGGCAGTCAGCTATGTCCTATGCGGTGTGGTGACTTCTGTCGAAGGTCTCTTTGCTGCACGAGTTTTCCAAGGCTTCTCTGCCGGTCTTTATCCTGCTCTTCTCGCTCTTGTGGCGACCACAATGCCAAACAATAAAATCGGATTAAGCATGGGTTTGCTCCAAGGAGGGATGACTATTGGCGGCATCGGAGGACCGTTCATCGGAGGAGTCCTCTCAACTGAATTCGGCATGAGAAACTCCTTCTACATTGCAGGAATTGCATTAGCCATTATCACGGTCTTAATTTTCTTTTACTGCAAAGAAGGAAAACATGACGAGTTCAAGGGGAAGAAATCTTTCTTTGATTTCTCCGTTTTAAAATCTCCCGCTATTTTGCAAATGCTCATTGGTTCTGCGGTGATATATGCTGCCCTGTTCTCTTTGCAGCCTATTTTTCCGCTCTATTTGGCTGAACTGCAAGGCAGCATGGAAAACATTACTCTCATCGCCGGAACGGTGTTTTCTATCAGCGGCATTTCCGTCATGATTGCTTCGCCTCTGCTCGGGGCTGCCGGTCAAAAGTACGGCTTTATGAAAGTTCTGCTAGTTTGCCTTGTCCTTTCAGCCGCTGTAATTGCTTTGCAGGTAGTACCGGACAGCGTGGAAGGATTAACGTTCTGGAGATTCCTTGGAGGCTTTGCAGTAGCTGGACTGATTCCTACTGTTAACTCTATTCTTTCGCAAGTTTGTCCGCCGGAAGAGAAAGGCCAGATTTATGGTTTCAACTTCTTAACTGGACACATAGGCATGGCGCTCGGCCCTCTTATTGCTGCTTGGGCCGCCGGCATTTGCGGCTATGCCTTTGTAATTGCTGCTTCTGGTCTTATTCTTCTTCCTTATGCCGCCTGGCTTGTTCTATGCAATCGCAACGCATTAAATAAATGAACAACGCCGGCAAACCTCTAAGAACCGAGCTTGATTGTCTTCGCTACTGCCTTTGAGTAAAGTAATATCCTTCATTGAACGAAGCCACGTAATCTGACGCTTTGCCAGTTGGCGCGTTGCCGCAATTCCTGCTTCTTTAAATTCTGCAAATGAAGTCACTCCGTCGAGATAGTCCCAGGCCTGGCGGTATCCGACACAGCGAATACTGGAATGTTCTTTAGTGAGGCCGGGAATTTCTTTGAGAGCTCTGACCTCATCTACAAATCCGCCCTCTAACATCAATTCAAACCGCAGAGCAATCTTCCTATGAAGTTCTTTTCTATCTTCCGGAAAGAGAGCAAACGCCGCAATATTTAAATCTGTCCCTTTCGCTTCACCAAAAAATGAAGTCAGAGAACGGCCTGAGAGCTCATAGACCTCAAGTGCTCTTGAGATCCTTTGAGTGTCGTTAGGTGATAACCTTTGCGCAGACTCCGGGTCAATTCTCTTAAGCTCGTCGTACAGAAAAGATAGTCCTTGTGTTCTGAGGAGACCTGCAATTTTATCTCTGACTTCCGGAGTGCTGGTTGGGAGTTCTGAGAGCCCTTCCCGCAAAGCTTTAGCGTAGAGCATGGTTCCTCCGACAATAAGAGGAAGCTTTCCTCTAGCTCTAATTTCTTTGACTAGCCTTTCGCAGTCAGCCACAAAGTTAGCGGTAGAGTACGATTCGGTTGGTTCAATGATGTCGATCAGATGGTGAGGAACAGCATTTAACTCCGTTTTTGTCGGCTTTGCCGTCCCAATATCCATTTTTTTATAGACTAAGGCAGAATCAATAGAAATAATTTCGCTTGGAACTGCTTTTGCAGCCTCCAATGCCAGAGCGGTTTTGCCGCTTGCTGTCGGGCCAAGAAGCATAACGGCATCCACAGGCTTTAATATTTGGTTTTCCACCTATTTTCCCCGCATAAAGAAGCTGTCGAGCTCATGATGAGAAATCTGCACCCAGGTTGGACGACCGTGGTTACACTCATCGGCACGATCAGTTTTTTCCATATCTCTCAGCACCGCGTCCATTTCTGAAAGAGTCAAAAGGCGGTTCACACGAATGGCGGAATGGCAGGCAATCGTAGCGAGAATTTCATTTCTTTTTTCTGTCAAAACAGAAGTCTTTCCGTACTTACGTATGTCTTCAAGAACATCTCTAACCAGATTTTCCCCTTCTTTGCCTATCTTTGAGTCCAGCATAACCGGAGCGCCCCGTAAACTTAACTGGGTTGGAGCGACTGCAGATAAATCCAGCCCTAGTTGGGCGATCTGCTCTCGGCACTCCTCAAAGATGGCCATCTGTTCTTCAGTCACACTGAACACATAAGGGATGAGGAATTGCTGGGTTACCATCTCTCGTTTATCGAAACTTCTCTTTAAACGCTCATACACTATCCGTTCATGGGCAGCATGCATATCAACAATAACCATACCTTTATCGTTTTCCGCAATGATAAAGGTTCCTGCTATCTGACCTACAGCCCGTCCCAAAGGTTGATACACCTGAGATTCCGAGGATGACGGCAGTGCAGATATTTGTTCCGAGCCGGAAGAATTATGTTCTTCTTTTGCCGTCATTGAACAAATAGTCGTTGGGAACTTTGCCGAAGAAGATACAGAGGAATTCTCGTTTCGACCGTAGAAATCTAAGTAGTGCTGATAACCGTCATCGCCCCGCAAGGAAAAATCCTTTCTTGGCGCATAAGTGCCCGCTGCGCTCCCAGTATGGAAAGAACGTTGAGGTTCATCTTCCCGAAGTTCAGAGAAACTTCCTTCTTCTTGAACTTCTCCGGTTAATGGATCGGCCAATACAGACTGGGAGATCGCATTTTCCACAGCATGAAAAACAAATTGATGGATTGCTGATGAATCCCGAAACCTCACTTCATTTTTTGTCGGATGAACATTAACATCAACTCTTAAGGGATCGATATCTAAAAACAAGCAATATAGAGGTTGAGAAGAACCGTGCAGTACATCAGCATAAGCTTGACGTAGAGCATGCGTCAAAACCTTATCCTTTACAAAACGTCCGTTTACATAAAAGTATTGACAATCTGTCCTAGTTTTAGCTGCCGTAGGTAAGCAGACCCATCCGAACAATTTGACGGAAGGAGTTTCAGCCTTCACGTTACGATGCGCCTCCAAAAATTCTTTCGGCATCATTCTTTCCAATCGAGCTTCAAGGGTAGAAGGAGGCAGAGATAAAACTCCTTTGCCGTTAGCAAAAACGGAAAAATCTATTTCAGGATTTGCCAGAGCTATGCGTTTAATGCAAGTCAAACAATGTGCCAGCTCCGTTGGCTCGCCCTTTAAAAATTTTCTTCGAGCGGGAGTCTTATAAAACAGATCGGTAACGTCTATGCGCGTCCCTTTTTTCAGGGCCGCAGGAAGAATCTCGCCTTTAAAAATAGAAAAACCCTCTTTGCCCTCGACCTTAGAAGATAGATGCAAATCAGCAACACTGGCAATGGAAGCTAAAGCTTCTCCTCGAAAACCTAAGCTTGAAATAGATTCCAATTCATCTAAATTTCTAACTTTGCTGGTTGCATGTCTTTTTAAAGCAAGGGCTAAAGATTCTCTTGGAATACCGCATCCATTATCTTGAATCAGGATTCGTTTAATACCGCCTCCCTCTAAACGGACTTCGATATGAGTTGAGCCTGCATCGATAGCGTTTTCCAAAAGTTCCTTGACAACAGAAGAGGGCCTGTCAATAACCTCTCCTGCTGCTATTTGGCTGATAAGCTGATCAGGAAGCTCACGTATTTCCCGAAAAGCTCTTCTTTCTTGAGTTTCTTTCATTTCATTATTTTATCGCTGAATTTCTTTTTTCAAGTTTTCAGTGTTCTTTCACTATTCCAGAACTTTGTATAGAAAAGAAAACATTACATTGGTTGTTTCGATGACAATGTAGGTACTTAGCTACACGAGCAAAATATTTTTTGTCTAGAATTACGTGTCACATGACTAAACTTTGAAAGCTTCAGATGGAATTTCTTAATCTTGCGATCGAGCTTTTTAGAAATGCCGATCAATTCATTCTTCATATCGCGCAGGCCTACGGGGTTTGGATTTATGTAGTCCTCTTTCTCATCTTCTACGCAGAGACAGGAATTGTTATTTGTGCCTTCCTTCCTGGCGATTCTCTCCTGTTTATTGCCGGCGCAGCTGCCGCTACCGGAGTGTTGAACCCTATCGCACTAATTATCATTATTACTCTCGGGGCCATTTTGGGAAATACCACAAACTTCTATATCGGTTCTTGGCTAGGCAAAAAAATCTACGACGGGTCGATTGGCTGGATTGATCAATCCGCACTTCAAAAAACACATTCTTTCTATGAAAAGCATGGAGGAAAAACTATTGTTCTAGCTCGTTTTATTCCGATTGTTCGTTCTTTTGCTCCGCTGGTTGCCGGTGCAGCTCAGATGAACACAGTTAAATTCGAACTTTACAGTGGTTTCGGAGCTCTTTTTTGGGTTGGTTCGATTGTTGGAGCAGGTTATCTTTTCGGAAATATTCCTTTCATTAAAAACAACCTGTCGTTAATTTTGATCGTTGGTATTCTGGCTGCTCTTGGGCCCTTCACCATTGCAATGTGCATCCAGTTATGGAAGAAATACTTTTGGGCCAAAAATAAATAATTAAGTTGACACGGCAGCTTCATATTAAGCGGCCGTGTCAGTTTTTAGCTCATCAAACTCAGCCTAATATTGATGAGCCGTGTAAACCTTCGCCAAATTATTCCCAGGCGGGTACTACAGATCCCTTGAACTCTTCTTTGATAAATTTAGCAACTTCAGGAGATTGGAAAGCCTTCACAAATTTTTTAACTCGTTCATCGGAGGCATTGTTATCTCTGGAAGCGATAATGATTAGAGCGTAAGGGGCATCTTTAGATTCAAAGAAAAAGCCTTGTTTTTGTGGAGACAAACCAGCGCTGATAACATAGTTCATTGGGATGCAGGCAAAATCAATATCAGCCAAACTTCTAGGCAGCTGAGCAGCTTCGAGCTCTTTGAACTTCAAGTTTTTCGGATTGCTGACGATGTCATGGACAGTAGAAGTAGCGTCAGCGCCATCTTTAAGCTTAATAAGACCAGATTGCTGGAGTAGAAGCAGCGCACGCCCTTCATTAGTCGGATCATTAGGAATTGCAACCGAAGAACCTACGGGGACTGACTCTACGCTTTTAATCTTGTCGGAGTAAAAACCCATCGGCTGAACAACTGCTTTACCAATATTTTTAAGTTTAGTTCCCTGCTGTTTATTGAAATTATCCAAGAATGGTTCGTGCTGATAGACAACTACATCGAGAGCTCCCTCAGCCAGACTCTTGTTAGGTGTTATGTAGTCCGTAAACTCAACCAACTTAACATTTAAGCCATCCTTTTTAGCAACTTCTGCAGCCTTCTGCACATTAGCTGCGTGTGGACCGGCTGTGGCTCCGACCTTGAGTTCAGCTGGCTTTTTATCCTGACAGCCAGTCAAAGCCAAGGTGGAAATGATTACGAGAGAAGATAACAATTTTAGTGTTTGTCTTTTTAACATGATGATTTCCTAGAAAAAATAAGAAAAAGAAAAGATTGACGTGAAGTGCGAACACAAGCACGCCCTTATTGGACTTGAAATTAATCTTGACAGAAAACTCAAAAGCGCTGCCGAGGCTTGCGCCAGGTTCTTATGAGTTAGAGATACTTTTGTCTTGTGAATAGCCGAATTCATTTTTATTTGCTTGCTAAATATATTCCAAGAATATATTTGTGCTTTATTTAATTTCAGAAGAAAAATATAAAGACCCCGAGATCCCTTATGGGAATCGGATTAGCACATTCGGCGCATTCGCAGAGAGAAATCAATAGCAACAGCGGCGTTTATAAACGCTCCGAAGCCGACTGTGTTATTGATGTAAGACATTTCTGTTTGAACTTAATTTCGTTTTAACGAGAATAAGTTTATTAAAAAAAAACGACTTTTTTATGTTTCAGAATACTTTTTGCAAAAAGCCGGGAAATCCCGGCTTTTTTAATATCTTCAGCTCTATGGGCAACTATTTCTCATACCGAGCTTCAAGAGCAGCGACAGCAGGAAGTGTTTTGCCTTCCAAGAATTCTAGGAACGCGCCGCCGCCTGTAGAGATATAAGAAACTTTGTCAGCGACATCGAATGCTTTAGCAGCAGCAATTGTGTCACCGCCTCCGACAATGCTGAATGCCCCTGCTTTTGTTGCCTTGGCTATGGTACGGGCCAAATCGTGCGTACCCTCCTTGAAGTTATCCATTTCAAATACACCAAGAGGTCCGTTCCAAATAATAGTTTTAGCTCCGTCCATAACGCCGCGAAGCATCATACTTGTTTTCGGACCTACATCAAGGATCATTTCATCATCTTGAATATCATCCACATCGCAAATTCTGAAGCCTGCGTCATAACCGATGTGGCGAGCGACAACTACGTCAACAGGAAGAGGGAATGGAAGTTTGCCGTCTTTCGTCCTCATGACTTCCATCACTTTCTTGCATTCATCAACAAGTTCCGGCTCAGCTAATGACTTGCCTATCTTCTTTCCTTGAGCAAGAAGGAATGTATTAGCAATACCCCCGCCTACAATTAAAGTATCAACCAATGGAGCTAAGTGGATCAAAATCGTGAGCTTTGTAGATACTTTAGAGCCGCCTACTACAGCTACCAATGGATGCTCTGCGCCGCCCACTGCTGCTGTTAAAGCATCGATTTCTTTAGCGAGAAGAGGACCTGCGCAGGCCACCTTAGCGTACTTTGCCATCCCCTCGGTTGTGGCCTGGGCGCGGTGAGAGGTTCCGAAAGCATCATTGACGTAAACATCGCAGAGCTCTGCCATCTTCTTGGACAACTCTTCGTCGTTCTTTTTCTCTCCAACGTTTCCACGGCAATTTTCAAGGACTACCACCTCTCCGGGCTCAACTTCAACCCCGTCCACCCAGTTAGTGGCAAATTTAACTTCTTTTCCGAGAAGTTTTCCGAGATAGTCTGCTACACCTTTCAGGCTGTCGTTTTCAGTAAGTTCACCTTCTTTAGGGCGTCCAAGGTGAGAGCACACCATTACTGCAGCACCGCCTTCCAAAGCCATATTGATAGCTGGAAGAGATTCGCGAATTCTGTGGTCATCTGAAATTCTTCCCGTTGGACCGCGAGGAACATTCAAATCTGCACGAATAAAGACGCGTTTACCTTTAAGCTCGCCATTCTTGGCCAATGACTCTAATGTCTTAACTTGCATTTCTCATCCTGTAAAAACGAAACCCGAAGATTTCTTCGGGTCCCACATAAAACTAGTTATTTTGCGTTGTACATCGCTGTTGCTGTATCAAGCATGCGGTTGGAGAAACCCCATTCGTTGTCATACCAAGACACAGCCTTGACGAGAGTACCGTCGATAACCTTAGTCAGGGTGGCATCGAAAATGGAGGAATAGGCAGAATGATTGAAGTCGGACGAAACCAGCGGCATTTCGTTGTAACCCAAGATGCCCTTCAATTCTTTGGATTCTGAAGCTTCTTTCAAAATCTGATTAACTTCTTCTACGGTTGTCGGACGAGAAGCGTTAAATGTCAAGTCACATACAGAGACATTAATGGTCGGAACGCGCATTGCATAGCCGTCGAGTTTTCCCTTCATTTCAGGGATAACCTCACCTACAGCTTTAGCAGCCCCAGTCTTGGTCGGGATGATGTTATGACCAGCGGCTCTAGCTCTTCTTAAATCCTTGTGCTTAACGTCTGTCAAGACTTGGTCGTTTGTGAACGCATGAACTGTAGTCATCATGCCGTCAACAATACCAATCTTTTCCATTAAGGGCTTCACAAACGGAGCCAAGCAATTAGTTGTGCAGGAAGCATTAGAAACGACTATATCACTAGCTTTCAAAATGTCTTGATTGACGCCATAAACCACTGTCGCATCAACATTTTTTCCTGGGCAAGCAATCAAGACCTTCTTTGCGCCGGCTTCAATGTGAGCCATGCAGCTTTCTTTGTCGCGGAAAGCTCCGGTACACTCCAACACAATATCCACATCCAAATCTTTCCAAGGGAGTTTGCGGGGATCGCGCTCAGAAACCATCTTAATGCGGTCACCGTTAACGACAAGGTAACCGTCGTCCCAAGCTACATCGCCGTTAAACCTGCCATGAGCGGTATCAAACTTAGTAAGATGAACTGTGGCTTCCGGTTTTGCTGTATCGTTGATTGCCACGATCTTCATGTCCGGCCATCTTTTTTCTTCATAGAAAGCACGAAGAACCATGCGGCCGATACGGCCATAACCAGTTATTGCAACTCTGATAGTCATCTATTATTTCCCCTTGTTAAGTGTGGTTTTAACAGTATTTACAATATTTTCAACGGTGAATCCGTACAGTTTAAACAGTTCACCGGCTGGTGCAGATTCTCCGAATTGATCAAGGCCGATAACAGTACCGTTACCTTTCACATATTTCCACCAAAGCCCTGTTGAAGCGGCTTCTATAGCGACAATCGGCAGTCCTTCACCTAAAACTTCTGCTTGATATTCAGGATCCTGTCTATCAAATACAGTGGTTGACGGCATGGAAACTAAACGGGCTTGGATGTTCTCAGCAGTCAGAATCTTTCTAACTTCAGCCGCAAGCGAGACTTCACTTCCGGTAGCCAACAGAATGACTTCTGCTTTTTCTTTTCCGGCCGGTGCTTCCTCCAAGATGTAAGCCCCCTTAGCGATGTTGTCCGCATTTGTTTCTTCTCTCACCATAAACGGAAGGTTCTGGCGGGAGAATATTAAAGAAGTTGGGCCGTCTTTTCTTTCAATGGCGCTTTCCCAGGCAATTACCGTTTCAACGGTGTCAGCCGGTCTCCAAACGTCCATATTCGGAATCAATCTTAAGCTCGCTAAATGTTCGATTGGCTGATGGGTCGGTCCATCTTCACCCAATCCAATTGAGTCATGGGTATAAACAAAAATAGTTCTCAGCTTCATTAAAGCGGCCATTCTCATGGCATTCTTTTCATAGTCTGAGAAGGTCAAGAAGGTTGCACCGTAAGGAATGAAGCCGCCGTATAGAGCGATGCCATTCATGATCGCTCCCATCCCGAATTCTCGAACTCCATAGTTGATATGGCGTCCGAGCATATTGTCAGCCCTTAATGCCTGCACCCCAGTCCAGTTGGTTAAGTTGGAGCCCGTCAAATCGGCAGAACCTCCGACCAACTCAGGAAGGTGCGGGGCTAAGGCATTCAATGCCATCTGACTTGCTTTTCTGCTGGCAACTGTTTTTTCTTCTTCAACCGCTTTCAAAATCGCATCGAAAGCAACTTCATCCCAATTTGCCGGAAGTTCCCCCGCTATTCTGCGTTCTAATTCTGCCGCCAAATCTGGGTACGCCTCTTTGTATTTTGCGTAGAGATTATTCCAAGCAGATTCTTCTATATCTCCTTTAGCCTTAGCATCCCATGCTTCATATACTTCCGCAGGAATCTCAAACGGACCGTACTCCCATCCAATTGCTTTTCTTGTGACCGCAATTTCTTCTTCGCCAAGAGCTTCTCCATGAGCCTTACTGGTGCCTTGTCTGTTAGGGGATCCAAATCCGATCACTGTCCGGCAGTCAATCAAAGTCGGCTTGTCAGACTTTTTAGCCTGAGCTATGGCGTCAGATACTTCTTCGACATTATGACCATCGATTGGACCGATAACGTTCCAACCATAGGACTCAAAACGCTTGCGTGTATCATCCGCAAACCAATATTCGACCTTTCCATCAATAGAGATGCCGTTATCGTCGTATAAAGCAATTAGCTTATTTAGTTTCCACACACCCGCCAAGGAGCACACTTCATGAGAAATACCTTCCATCAGGCATCCGTCTCCGAGAAATGCATAGGTGTAGTTGTCAATGATGTCTAAACCCGGGCGATTAAATTCCGCGGCCAGCATTTTTTCTGCTAGAGCAAAACCTACAGCATTGGCAATTCCCTGGCCTAATGGTCCTGTAGATGTTTCTACTCCCGAGGTGACTCCAACTTCAGGGTGTCCTGGCGTTTTGCTGTGGAGCTGACGGAAGTTTTTAAGATCGTCCATGCTAAGGTCATAGCCGGAAAGATGCAAAAGTCCGTACTGAAGCATGGAGCCGTGACCATTACTTAACAAAAATCGATCGCGTCCTATCCATTTTGGATTATTTGGATTGTGGCGAAGATGATTCTTCCAGAGTGCAACTGCGATATCTGCCATTCCCATCGGCATTCCGGGATGGCCAGACTTCGCCTTCTGTACTGCGTCCATGGCTAATGCACGCAACGCATTGGCCATAGTCTTAGTGGAGACTGATGATGTCATGATAGAAAGTGAAATATATTTAAAACCTGCTCTGGGGCAGGGAGTTCAAGACACCGCCATTTTACCAAGTTGAGTACACATATAACATCCTGAACTTAGTTCAAAATATTTCTAAATCAACTTATCTTGCAGAAACGTCGTCTTATCGATTGATCTCTTTCGATTTCTTCAACGAAAAAGTTTTACTGCCAATTTGAGCCTATTTCATCAATATATTTAGACTTCCTCGGCACTTTTGCCTTAGCTTTAAGCCTTCCAACACAGTTAAAAGCGGTATTATCGAGTCTGATTCCACATTCTAGAATTGACAACAATGCCTCGTTTTTATATTCCAAACACCACTTTCCAGATCGGAGAAGAAGTAGTTCTTCCTCAAGAATCTGTCCACCACGCAATGAGAGTTTTAAGAATGCGGGATGGGGACGAGGCGGAACTCTTCGACGGAAGAGGAACTTCAGCGAAAGGAACTATTCATTTTGCTAAAGATTTTGCGTCAGTAAAAGTCTTAGGAACAACAGTTGCACCAGAAAATTCTTTGAGAATTGTTCTTTTGCAATCTTTGGTTTCGAATGAAAAAATGGATTGGATTATTGAGAAGGCGTGCGAACTTGACGTGTCCGAGGTGATAGTATTCCCGGCGGATCGCTCCGAGGTTAAACTTGCAGCGGACAAGTTGAGCAAAAGGATGGAGCGTTGGCACAAAATCGTAGTATCAGCCTGTAAGCAATGCAAGCGCAGCTCCCTTCTCACTGTCTCTTGGCTATCTTCCCTCCAAGATTTTGATGCAAGGCCAATCCAAAAGAACTTCATTCTGATGCCTTCCGCTCATTTTTCAGAGCAAAATAAAGACAAGGTTGAATCCGTTTCCTTTGTCATCGGCCCAGAAGGAGGACTCTCACCAAGAGAGATTAACTTGTTGGAAGAAAAAGGGTTTAAACCACAGCAGCTCGGAAAACTCGTTTTTAGAACAGAAACCGCGGGAATTGTCGCGGCTTCCTATGCACACACTCTCTGGGACTGGAAGTAGAAAAGGATAAGTCAGCTATGCTCAGACTCGTAGTCCGTTTCTAAAAATCGAGTAGGGAGGGTTGTTAGCCCGTCCCTCTCACACCGCAATTTACTGGCATGCCGTTCGGCACCAGGCGGTTCCTTAATCTAGTTGGAGGCACTGTCCCTACCATGAGCGACAGTTCTCCAGCCATACCCATCCTCCTTGATTTTCCAGCCTCTTCCTAGTTAGGGAGGAGTGTAGAATCCAAGAACCCGCTATTCTCCAATATGCTTTGGAGCTGTTCCCCCATTGATAGGCTTGGCCTTTAGATATTCCAAACTTAACAAGGGCTCGTATTCTTGTCCTCGGAGTTTTCCAGATTTTCCAATACATTTGCCTAATCCGTCTTCTTATCCACTGGTCCAATTTC
>SKEB01000221.1_pt1 | contig 66128 bp, 65 predicted proteins | sample 4826561 | NCBI WGS metagenome assembly SKEB01 (sample SAMN11008820, study PRJNA524170) | human gut metagenome | biome: Human fecal sample; material: Feces; isolation source: fecal sample from pouch patient p17 | host: Homo sapiens | place: Israel: Tel-Aviv | collected 2016-03-29
TCCTTCACCCGACAGGTCGCCCCATCCGGCTTGCCTTAAGCTAGGTCTTAGCCCTACCAGCTCGACCACGGGACTTACACCCGCTAGATATCGCACATGCCGTGCGCACATAAAATAGGCGCCCGAGGGGACGCCTTATTTTACCTTAGGTTGGGTGATAGAGGACTAGTACAAACCGATTACCTTCCACCAGGCCATACCGATAGTTAGCCAAATCACTACGTTGATTGTACAAATCACGAAACCGTTCCTCCACCACTCACTCTGAGATACGTAGCCTGCTCCAAAGTAAACAGGTCCGCAGCCATTACCGTAGTGAGTAAGAGAAATTGGACAGTTGGCAAAGAAGCCAAAGGCCAAGGCTGCCAACAAAGCTGGAGTTCCGCAAGCAGCAGCTACAGCAATGAATGCTGCGTACATGGCAGATATTCGAGCAGTCACGGAAGCAAAGCAATAGTGAGAGTATGTATAAATCAAAGTAATGGCGATAAAAGAGGCGATCCATCCAAGGTTTGCAGTCGCAATGGCGGAACCTATCAGCTTAGCAATCCAAGCGATAAACCCTGATTTTGCTAATGCGGTAGCTAATGCCACTAAGCCTCCCATCCAAAACATTGCATCCCATGCGCCTTTTTCAGAAAGAATATCTTTCCATTCAAGAACTTTAAAAATAAGCATAATGGAGACAGCAAGCATAGCCACCGGGGTTGCACCAAGTTTTGTCCAGCTTCCTGTAGCCCAAAGAATTAAACACAAGACAAATACGAAGGCCAAAACTTTTTCTTGCAGAGTCATGGGCCCCATATTCTCAAGCTCTTGAATAGCTAAGCTATGGGCGTCAGGCATCTCCTTGAGTTCAGGAGGGGAAAGCCTAAGCATAACTAACGGAACTAAGAACAAGGAAATTAATCCTGGAACGATGGCTGCGACGGCCCATCCCATCCAAGTAATTTCAACATTTAATGTGCTTTCTGCAAGGCCTACGCACAATGGATTACCTGCCATGGACGTCAAGAACATCATACAGGTGACGGCATCGGTGTGGTATCCCACCTGCATTAAGTATTTACCAATCTTACCGGCTGTAGGCCCTGGGGTAGAGCCAAAGGCATTGCTAAGCGATTGAACGATTGGATAGAATACTCCACCTCCACGAGCAGTGGCAGAAGGCATTGCGGGAGAGATGACAAGTTCTGAAAGGGCGATCGAATATCCTAAAGAGAGAGAGGAACGTCCGATGTACTTAATAATAAGGAAGGCGATTCTTTTTCCAAAACCTGTTTTAATGAAGCCACGGGAGAGAAAGAATGCGCAGACAATCAACCAAATGGTTCCATTACCGAATCCCAGCAATGCCTCACTCGTTTTAAGAACACCGGTGATGGCGCAGAAGGAGAGAGACAAAAAGGCAACGGCACCCATCGAAATAGGTTGAAGAATGAATCCTGCTATCGTTGCTATGAATATGGCAAACAAATGCCAAGCTTTAGGAGTCAAGCCTTCGGGAGTCGGACAGATCCAAACGATTAGGCCTAGCCCTAAGACTATTATCCAGTTTTTTAATGTTTTACTCATTTTTTTCTACCTGAAGTATTGAGGTTGTGTTACTCATTGCGGATTTCTTAACAATTCGTAACATAGAAAGTCTATTCCTTGTACATCAAATTAGCTATAGGAAAGAGTAGGGGTTAACGATTGTCGTTATTAAAAATCAATAAGTTATGTTTTTTTATTCGGTAACCTATGAAAGGTAAGCGTTTCTGGAGATGTTTGGTATACCTTGCAGTTTGCATGGTATGAAGAGTAAAGAGCGGCTCCGCAGAGCTCTGAAAAATTGCATTTCTAGAATACCTAACTTTTAAAAATCCTAAAAAAATCTTTATTTTCAGTTGCTTTTGTTGATTTTTTATGCTAAACTAGATGACCTAAATAGATAATTTATGAGATCATGAGCACACCGAAACTACCTCCGTTGATTATTAAGAAAAGCCCCTCTGCTTTCTACGTTTACACCTACAAGAACAAGTGGAACAGCGAAAAAGCCAGAAGCGAGCGTGTTGAATTTAAAAAAGTCGGAACGGTGGTCTCCGGTCAAAAAGAAGGACGCATCCGCTGGGATGAAAAATTTTTAGAAGAGCGTCCGGAGCTAAGAAATTTTATTTGTGAAAGAAAGGCTAAAGGCTACGTATTCGAACCTCTGGAAAAAGAGAGTGGCCTTAGCCTCAAGCAAGTCCTTAGCATCAAGCAATTACATGCAGGGGCGACCTGGGCGTTAGACCAAATTGTCAGCAGCAGCCCGATAGGTCCGGCTCTGAAGAAAGCCTTTCCTCAGAAACGAGACTATCTAAAGATTCTTTCCATTGTTTATTTCATAATTCTTAATGAAAACAACAATATTTCTCGGTATTCGAATTTTGCTGAAACAACCCGTTTACCTTGGCCCGGTGCTCTTCATGCATCAACTATCGGAAGAATTTTTAGACGAATAAAAAACCAACAGATTGAAAATTACTTTACGGAGGTCCAAAAAGGTTTATTGGAGCAAAAAATCAAAGCAAACGACACCGATAAACTTACGCTGGCACTGGACTCAACATCTATATCGAGCTACTCCGAAAAACTTCCGAATGTTGTCCGAGGCAGAAACAAGGACGAGGATAATTTGCCTCAAATCAATTTATTAATGCTCGTCGATTCTAAAACTGGACTTCCTCTTTTTTATAGACACTATGACGGCAATGTTCCTGACGCTCAGACCGTAAGAAGAGTTATTGCCGACAACTGCAGACTGAAACTGACAGATGTAGTGCTGGTCTCAGATAAAGGCTACAGCAGCAATAAAAACATCAACGATTGTTTAAGAAATGATGTTGGCTTGCTCTTCAATATGAAGTGCGGTGTAAAAGGCAGCCTCACTCAAGAAGTGATAGATGAAGAGATGTCCAACCTTAGAGATCTGAACAAACGAGATTGGTACACCGAAGCGTTCCAGATAACAAAAAAAATTGAATGGAGCTATGAGAGACAACCGGTTCCAGGAAAGAGGTCAAGCAAGAATACGCGGGACGTGGCAACGCTTTATTGGCATATCTACTTCGATAAACAAATTGCCGAAAAAGTCAGTCAAGGTCTTTTTGAAAGAATAGGAAGAATTCAAGAAAAGCTTCATAAGAAAGAGAGTCTTGACGAGAACGAACAAAGTTTGTTCGAAGAAATCTTTGAAAAAGCAGAAAGCACCGACGAAGATGCACCCGTAAGCTATCTCATCAATAATAAAAAGGTTGATGAAAAGCTTAGATATAAGGGCTACAGGGTTCTGGTCAGCAATGAAATATCCGATGCCCGCAAGGCCTGGTGCGCATATCAAGAGCGCTGGAAAGTCGAAGACACCTTTAAGACCTTAAAGTCTCGCTTAGGGTGCTCTCGCAACAGAGTCTCGGACAATGAATCTTTAAATGGAAAAATCTTTGTGCAATTCTTGGCTACCTCTATTGCTATGGTGGTAAGAGCAACGCTGAAAAAGTATTCTGAGGAGTGCAGAAAGTCTGATGGACCAGCCCTCATTTACGGTTCTGACGGAACAGTGCTCGGGACTTTAAACAATATTATGCAGACAAAGTTCCAAGCAGGCTATTACTTTGGAGAAATTGCCGGGAAGCGCAGAAAGCTATTTGAAGCTCTCGGAGTTAGCGTACCAGATTCTGAGCCGGAAAGAGAAATGGATTACGAGGATGAGGCTGATGAATACGATGACGATGAACTGTAGCCCGAACTATGGGAGGGAGGAAGGCCCTCCCATAGATACTCTAACGGATGCAATATTTCAGACCCGCGCTCTTATGTGGAGTCACGGGTAGTATCTTGGTGGGAGCACAGGGATTCGAACCCGGGACCTACGGATTAAGAGTCCGCTGCTCTACCAACTGAGCTATGCTCCCTATGGTGGGCTGTGCAGGACTCGAACCTGCGACCAATGGATTAAAAGTCCACTGCTCTACCAACTGAGCTAACAACCCTCTCGATTCGTGTTGAATCAATCCAGGAGTCGAACTATACATTCATTTTTTTTACTCGTCAAACGAACTGTTATTATTTACGACCAATCTTCAATATTTTTGTAAAAAAGCAACAATGATTTGAGTTATGTGTCATAAATTGACGCATTGAAATTCAAACTTCTCTATAAAGAATTGGAAAAATAATTTTTGCAAAGAAAAAACATTCCAATTACTATTGACAAGATCCAGTTTAAGCATAAGAACAAGTTAGGAATTTAAAAATGGCAGAAAAGAAAAAAGCAAAACCTCAGGTGGTTCAAGTAGTTGACCCCGAAGCACGTAAGAAGGCTCTGAAGGTAGCTCTTGACCAGATTGCCAAGCAATTTGGTAAAGAGGCTATTATGCCGATGGGGCAGAAGTCCGTCCAAGAAGATTTGGAAGTTGTCTCCACTGGCTCATTCACCCTAGATATGGCCCTCGGTGTAGGCGGCTTGCCGCGCGGAAGAATTGTAGAAATTTACGGTGCCGAATCTTCTGGTAAAACAACCTTGACTCTTCATATCTTGGCAGAAATGCAGAAGTTGGGGGGCACTTGCGCATTTATAGATGCGGAACATGCCTTAGATATCAAATATGCGAAAGATCTAGGTGTTAATGTCGAAGATCTTCTTTTATCCCAGCCGGACAGCGGTGAACAGGCTCTTGAAATTACCGATGCTCTAGTTCGCTCGGGTGCAGTTGATTTAGTTGTTATCGACTCCGTTGCTGCTTTAACGCCAAAATCAGAAATTGAAGGCGAGATGGGTGAGGCACTCCCTGGTCTTCAAGCACGTCTGATGAGCCAGGCCCTCAGAAAATTGACTTCCAGCATCAAAAAATCTAATACCTTAGTGGTCTTTATTAACCAGGTCCGTCAAAAAATTGGTGTCGTTTATGGTCCATCTGAAACCACAACTGGCGGTAATGCCCTGAAGTTCTACTCCACTATTCGTATGGAAATCCGTAGAACCGGCGGAGTGAAGAAAGGCGATGATGTCTTAGGTAATGAAACTAGAGTTAAAGTCGTTAAGAATAAAGTAGCTCCTCCGTTTAAGTCTGCGGAATTCGAAATTATCTACGGTAAAGGTATTTCCAGAGAAGGAGAAATCATTGATCTCGGAACCGATATGGATATCTTCGGTAAGTCCGGTGCTTGGTACTCTTATCAGGGCAACAAGATCGGCCAGGGTAAGACAGCGGCAAGAGATTGGCTGCATGCTCATCCGGAAGAGATGAAGGCAATCGAAGAACAGATCAAGGCCAAGATTGCAGAAAACTCTGGCCTTAATAACAGCGATGAAGAAGAAACTTTAGTGGAAGAAACTTACGAAGATACTGCTAATGCTTGATGATGACGACAGAGTTCGGTCAATAAAGCAAAAAGCAGTAGCGCTCCTTGCTGTCAGGGAGCGCTCTCGTTTTATTCTCCGAAACAAATTAAAAGAAAAGTTTTCTGAGCCTGAAGATCTTCCCATAATCGATGAATGCTTGAACGAATTGGAAAGTAAAGGTTACCTCTCTGATGAGCGTTTCGCTCGGGCTTCCCTTATCACAAAGGCTTCAAGATTTGGCGACCAGCGGCTTAAGTGGGAGCTTCGCTGCCAGGGGGTCGACACAGAAACAATCAACAATGTGATGGAAGAGTTCGAGGAATCTGAACTTGATCGAGCAAAAGCTCTATGGGAAAGAAGATTCGGAGAGCTTCCGGAAGACCAGAAAGAGAAGGCGAGACAATTTAGGTTTCTAGCTTCTAGAGGTTTTTCTTTTAAAACTATTAATCAAATTATTAAAGGCGACTGGGAAGAATTCGATTAGAAGGCGAGCTTGCTATACTTCACATTTTGGGAATTTTTGCGAATATAACCATGAAAATTCACGAGTATCAAGCCAGAGAAATACTGCATTCTTTTAACGTTCCTATTCCCGCCGGAAAAGTTGCGGAAAGCCCATCCGAAGCTCGAGAAATTGCTAAAGAACTCGGAGGAGAAGTCTGGGCAGTGAAGGCCCAGGTCCATGCAGGCGGAAGAGGCAAAGGAGGCGGCGTCAAGTTAGCAAAGACTCTAGAACAGGTCGAAGAGCTTGCCCAAGCTATGATCGGCATGAAGCTCGTTACTAAACAAACTGGCCCTGCCGGCGCCCTAGTGAGTAAAGTCTTAGTTCAGCAGGGAGTCAACATTGCTGCTGAATACTACATTGGCTTCCTTATTGATAGAGTTAAACAATCTCCCATTCTCTTAGCTTCGGCAGAGGGAGGAATGGAAATAGAGAAGGTCGCTGCAGATTTCCCAGAGAAAATCGTGACGGAATATATCGACAGCTCAACAGGTTTGACCCCGCAGCAGGCGAAAGCTGTGGTCAGCAAACTCAATATGGATAAAGCTGTCCGTGAGAAAGCTGAACAAGTCCTAATGGGTCTTTGGAAGACTTTCAAAGATAAAGACTGCTCGCTTTTGGAAATTAATCCTTTAATCGTGACGAAGGAAGGAGATGTGTTTCCTCTTGACGCGAAGATGACTTTTGATGATAACGCTCTTTATCGTCATCCTGAATTGGAAGCTCTTATTGATCCAACGCAAGAAGATGAGACCGAGCTCAAGGCCCATAAAGTAGGACTTCAATACATTCAGCTAGACGGTAATATTGCCTGTTTAGTCAACGGAGCCGGGTTAGCTATGGCAACCATGGACACTATTAAGCTCTTTGGAGGCGAGCCTGCAAACTTCTTGGACATCGGAGGGGGTGCTTCGGTAGAAAAGGTTACTGCTGCCTTTGAAATCATGCTCTCAAAGCCGCAAGTGAAGGTCATCTTAGTTAACATCTTCGGCGGTATTATGAAATGCGACACGATTGCTTCCGGTATCGTTGAGGCCTGTAAGGTGGTCTCTTTGACGGTGCCGCTGGTTGTCCGCATGAAAGGCACACATGAAGATATTGGCAAGCAAATCCTAAGAGATAGCGGCTTGCCGATTATTACTGCTGAGACGCTTGGAGAAGCAGCCCGTACCGCAGTTAAGCTCGCAGAGGAACAATAAGATGAGCATTTTGGTTAATAAGAATTCAAGAGTTATCACGCAGGGAATGACAGGCAAGACAGGTCAGTTTCACACTGCCGCCTGCAGGGAGTATGGTTTTGGTCAGGAATGCTTTGTTGGCGGCGTTAATCCTAAAAAAGCCGGCCAAACATGGGAAGGGCTTCCGATTTTCGGGACAGTAAAGGAAGCAAAAGAAGCGACCGGAGCTAATGTTTCCGTGATTTATGTTCCTCCCGCAGGAGCGGCCTCAGCCATTATGGAAGCTTCGGATGCAGGAATGGATCTCATTATTTGCATTACGGAGGGGATTCCTGTTCTCGATATGATCAAGGTTAGGGAACATATGCGTCAGAGCGGCTCTAAGAGTTTACTTCTGGGCCCTAACTGTCCGGGATTGGTAACCCCAGGTGAAATAAAAGTAGGCATTATGCCGGCTCATATTCACAAAAAAGGACGAATTGGCGTAGTTTCACGTTCCGGGACTTTGACTTATGAAGCTGTTGCTCAGCTCTCTGAGCTCGGATTGGGACAGTCAACCGCGGTTGGCATTGGCGGCGATCCCGTAAATGGTTTAAAACATAAAGATATTTTAAAGCTCTTCGACGAAGACCCTGATACAGATGCCGTTGTCATGATCGGGGAAATCGGAGGCTCCGACGAGGAAGAGGCTGCTCTATGGGCTAAAGAACGTATGAGTAAGCCCGTTGTTGGTTTTATTGCCGGTGTCACCGCTCCAGCCGGGAAACGAATGGGGCATGCAGGCGCGATCATTTCCGGCGGTAAAGGTACTGCGGAAGGAAAACTTCGCACTATGGAAGAATGCGGTATAAAGACAACACGGAACCCATCGGAAATCGGAAGTCTTTTGAAAGAGGTTTTGAACTCTTCCAATTGAAAGGATAAATTGTGGAATATTTTTTAGAGGTATTTGCAGACATTCACTGGGGTGCAGTACTCCAGATCATTATCATCGATATTTTGCTCGGTGGCGACAACGCTGTTGTTATTGCTTTAGCCTGCCGTAATTTAGATCCTCACATGAGAGGCAAGGGCATCTTGTATGGTGCAGGGGGTGCTATCTTGCTGCGAGTTATCTTGGTCGCCTTCGCTGTCTCTATCATGAAGATTCCATTCCTCAAGTTCTGCGGCGGCATCTTGCTCCTGTGGATTGGCATCAAGCTCTTGATCCCGCATGCGGAGGAGGAGAAGGAAATTCATGCCAGCAAGAAGCTTTGGGGAGCTGTTAAGACGATTATTATTGCTGACCTGGTAATGAGTATTGATAACGTCATTGCGATTGCCGGTGCTGCGGAACAGGCTCCGGGGCATCATCAGATGTGGTTGGTAATCTTCGGTCTTCTTGTCAGCATTCCTTTCATTTTGGGCGGCAGTCAGATCATTCTGAAAGTAATCGACCGCTTCCCGATTATCGTATACGCTGGAGGAGCGTTGCTCGGCTGGATTGCCGGAACCCTGATGGTTGATGATCCTGGAATTTCTCCGCATTTCCCAAATCTTCCTAATTTACATATAGAGGGAGGCATAGCCGGTGCGGTATTCGTGGTTGTGGTGGGCTTTATCATCGCAAGAATGAAAGCTAGTAAAAAGACCGCCGGGTAAAATTGATCGTTAACAAAAAAGCTCCGCAAATCGTGGAGCTTTTTTGCGGAATGAAGAATCTTAATTGTCTATAACTGCACCGCCCAGGCAGATGTCTCCGTTATAAAGAACCGCGCTTTGACCAGGCGTAACAGCCCACATAGGTTCTTTACTAGCTAGAAATAAAGAGTTTTCATCGGCGGCAAGGATTTCACAAGGTTCGTCCGGCATTCTGTACCGTGTTTTGACAGAAAGCTGGCTTCCGGCAGACGGTGGAGTTTCAAGAATCCAGTTTGGGTTGCTCGCTTTTAATGTCATGGACTGAAGCCATGGATGGTCATGGCCTTGTACAACATAAAGAACATTTTCTTTTATATCTTTTCTTGCGGCAAACCAGGGCTCTCCATTTGAATCTTTTGTTCCTCCGATACCAATGCCTTTTCTTTGACCGAGTGTGTAGTAGGACAACCCGATATGTTCCCCTACGATCTTGCCTTCCGGTGTTTTAATAGGTCCCGGTTTGTTGCTTAAATAACGATGCAAAAACTCCCGAAAAGGTCTTTCCCCGATGAAGCAAATGCCTGTACTGTCTTTTTTACGAGCATTGGGAAGTCCAATTTCTGCCGCAATTTTGCGAATCTCTGTCTTGCAGTAACCGCCGATAGGAAATAAGGATTTAGATAACTGATGTTGGTTAAGTCTATGGAGAAAATAACTTTGATCTTTGGCTGGATCGACTCCCTTGAGCAGTTCAAATAGACCGTTATTTTCGCGGACTCGAGCATAATGGCCGGTAGCAATCTTTTCAGCGCCCATTTGTATGGCGTAGTCTAAGAAAGCTTTGAATTTGATTTCCGAGTTGCAAAGGATATCGGGATTTGGAGTCCGGCCTGCTTGGTACTCCTCCAAAAAAATAGAAAAGACCCGTTCTTTGTATTCTTTGGCGAAGTTAACGGCTTCAAGCTCAATTCCAATCACATCGGCAGCAGCCGCTGCATCTATTAAATCCTGTCGGGATGAACAATATTCGCTGTCATCGTCGTCTTCCCAGTTTTTCATGAAAAGGCCGATGACCTCATATCCTTGTTGCTTAAGAAGGTAGGCGGTGACAGAGGAATCTACACCTCCCGACAATCCTACAACGACTCGATTTGCAGTCACTCATTTCTCCTTAGCTGTCTAGCTATTCAAGCAGAAATTATAAAATTTGAAATTCATTAAAAGACTTATTGAGCGGCTTCTAGATATCTTTTGGGCACTTCGCCATTTAGAAAACTTAGTCCGTCTTCAGTCAGTTCAATTCCGGTTTGCTGAATATTATTGACAATTTCAGCAATGCATTCCACCGCTTCGGGAGAAAGACCAGAAGAGCCCTTGGGCCAAAAAACGCTGAAAGGGATAGTGAGAGGATCTGCGACCGGAATGGCGGCGCAATCATCGCTAACTTTTATAGCGGCTAGGACATCGGTTAAGTGAACACCCACATTCTTCCTTGTCATTCTGATGGCAACCTGCGTAGAGGATACTTCTCCTACGATCTGACTCTCATCGATATTTCCAATTAGAGGACCGCAGGCATTTCTTTCTTTAATATCTCTGGAAAGAACAATGAACCTTTCATGGGCGAAATCTGCAGGTCTCACTATTTTCTGGTTGCTTAGTGGGTTGTCTTTGGACATCACTAGACAGAAAGGAAGGTTTGCCAGATCAACTTTAATTAAATCATCATGATCGGAGAGAAGGATTCCAAACCCAACGTCAAAAGGATGAGAGTATTTGGAGTAGTAAATATCTCGGCTCGCATGCACGTCGATAGTGACACGCAAGTGATCTTCATGCTTCTTTAAGATTTTGACGACAGCAGGCAAGGTAACGTCACTGGTATGTCTAGCGAGAAGAGCGACACGCAGAATTCTCTTGTGATGACTGCGTTTGATAGGATATTCCTCTAAATATTTCCAGGCGCGGACCGATTCCATTGCAATTCTGTAAAAATCTGCTCCTTCTTCGGTCAAAGAAAGGTTCCTGTTGGTCCGGTTAAACAATTTGAACCCTAGGCGATCTTCTAATTGTGAGAGGACGCGGCTGGCTGCAGGGGCAGATAATAAGTTCTTGTTTGCTGCGGCAAGAAGGGATCCGGTTTCAACGATGGAACAGAATAGCTTAATTGACTTAACTTTTATTTCCATTTTATGCAACCCAAAAAGGATTAATTGCAATTTACGAACTTTTGAAAATATAGCAAAATTCCATCAACGCTACAGGCACAACGTGGTTATTGTTTACGAGAATAACTTAGCAATGTAGTTGAAATGGGTTTAAAACCGGTCGTTAATCCGATCGGTTATTTTTTTTATTCAACGATGGGATTTGTCGGCCTTCTTCTTAAAAGACTCGAGGGATCAGTTGCCAATTGATTTGTCAGTTGATCTAGGTTCTGAGTTACTTGCAGCGGAGACAGCATTAATGCACGGACATCATACTGATTGTTCTTAGCCATCGAGTCGAATTTAGATGAAAGCGAATTGATTTCTCTCATCAACTTATCAATGTTTGTGGAATTGGCTTGCTTATCAAGCGATGCAGTCGTTGACTCAAGCTGAGAGATCAGAGATTTCAAAGAGTTAATATCAAAATCCGAAACTTTGTTTGAGGTTGTTTTTAGAAGCTTGTCGAAATTCGTCAATACAAGATTGACGGTTTGAGTATTCAGACCGGCAGCAATTCTGTCCAAATTGGCAATTAATTGTTTGGCGTTAGGAATAGCCTGCATCAACTTTTCGTCCGGGTTAATCTTATCTAACCGCGATAAGAAAGAACTGACACTTTCCGAAATTTGAGTAGTAAGGCTTGGGGCTGAAGGAATAACTAAATATTTGGTTTCCCACACCGGCGGTTTCTCCGGAGCAGGAAATTCTTCGGGATTAAGAAAGTCCAAAGACACGTATAACGTCCCGGTTAAGCCGGAAAGTTGTGTCTGGGCCCTTAATCCTTCTGCAATATATTTGTGAAGGTTTTCCTTTATCTTATTTTCGTCAAAATAAAGAAGCATCTTCACCACCGCTACTGATCTATTTTTCGAGAATAAGAAAATATGGTGTTCGGGATAGGCGGTCGATGAAAGATCGATTTCAGTGACGGTGCCAATAGGAACACCTCGGAACTTTACCGGGGCTCCGACATCAAGGCCGTTAACCGATTCTGTGAAATAAGTTTCGGCATAGGTTTTGGGCCTAAAAAAATTAGGGCTAGCGATGATAGCAACGGCAATCAGAGTGACAACAATCAAGGTCATGACTGCCGTACCGATGATGAAATAACGTTTTTTATGTTTTGCTGCCATTGCTCTCGCTTATACGATCCCAAAAATCCTTTGTTAATTGTCTTATATTCATTCTTTCTGTGGCGATCCTAATCCTCAAATTAAGATCTTAACCAATGTCGATTTTCGTGCTTTTGAAAAAGGCTCATTATCTCCAAAGACGAATAATCGCGTTATATTGTGACTTCCCAATAACACATCGAGAGGATCAATTGAATTCTCCTATACTGCAAAATCAGATTGACAGAGTACTGTGGTACTTCGGAATTGAAAAGCCTATTTTTTGTCGGCCTAGTTTTCGATGGCAGACCCCTGAACTGATTGCTGCTGCCTGCAATAGCGGAGCTTTAGGAGTGTTGTCAGCAGGTCTCATGGCGCCTGAGGAAATTGAGAAGAACGTTGCCCGGATCCGAGAGCTGACGAATAAACCCTTTGCCGTCGAGATTTTTCCTGAAAAGAAAGCTGTTTTGGACCGAACGAAATTATCTCTTTTGAATCAAGCGCTCAGACCAGTCAGAGAGGATCTAGGACTCGAAGATCCGGTGATGCCTAAAGGGATTGACTTTGAAGCACAGTTTAAGAAAATCCTGGACTTAGATATTGATATTCTTGGTGTCAGTCTCGGTGGTTTGCGTGAGCCTTATATGGAAGCGTTGGAAGCAAAAGACGTTAAGATTTACGGTGTTTCATCGAACTTGAAAGATGCCAAGGTATTGGTGGCAAGCGGTGTTAAAACGATTCTGGCCCAAGGCTGGGGTGCACCGGGCCTGCGATCTTTTTGTGAAGCATCTGCCGGTGCTTCTGCTATAGATTCTTTGACTTATTTTTCTGAGTTGAATCGAGCCTTAAAAATTCCTTTTGTGGCAGAAGCTTCATTGCTTTCGGAGGATTCTGTGAAGGCGGCTCGTCAGCTCGGTGCTTCCGGCGCTGTTATTTCCGACGGTCTAGTTAACACCCCAGAGTCTTCGTTTCCTGAAGCGTGGAGAATCAAACTGTCTTATTTCTCTGACGGGGCCTCTGAGGTGAACTCTTTAGCTATGGGGCGCCCGTCCCGAAGTTTATACACTGGCATATTAGAGGCCTTAAGAGATAACGAACTCCCAGTCTTGGACTTTCCTTATCAATGGTATGCTCTCAAGGATATTTTTGAGAAGGCTGAAGAAACGGATAGTATGGATTTGGCCTATATTGAGTTTGGTCAAAGTGCATACCAGGCCAAAACTGGAACCGTCAAAAATATAGTGGATCTAGTAAACGGATGGTTCTGCAAGTAAATCCAGTTTTCGAAAACGCAGCTCAAATATTCTTTGGACGGTGATGGTTCTTTCAGAGGCCGTTCTTATCTCCTTCATAAAACATAAAAAATGCCCATAGAGAATTCCATGAATAGAAATCAAGCTCTAATTGTCGTAGATGTTCAAAATGATTTCTTAGAGACAGGCTCTCTTCCTGTGCCTGAGGGATCTGCTGTAATACCGGTAATTAACCGGTTGATGCCCCAGTTTCGTACAGTTGTGTTGACGCAGGATTGGCACCCGGCTGAGCATAAATCGTTTGCTGCGAATCACGTAGGGAAAAAGCCCTATGACATGATGACAATGCCTTACGGAGAACAGGTGCTTTGGCCGGTTCATTGTGTTCAAAACAGCAAAGGGGCCGAGCTGGCTGCGGCATTGGATCTTAACGGGACCGAATTTAACATTCTCAAAGGCGTAAATCCAGAGGTAGACAGCTACTCCGCCTTTTATGAGGCAGATGGAAAATCAAAGACAATTCTTGCTGACTGGCTCAAGGAGCAAGATATTACTGAAGTTTTTGTTTGTGGTCTGGCTACCGATTTTTGCGTTTCATGGTCGGCACTTGATGCCGTCAAAGAAGGCTTTAGGACTTTCATCGTTGAGGATGCCTGCAGAGGTATTGATGTTTGCGGCTCTATGAGCGCAGCAAAAGAGCAATGGAAGCTGAAAGGTATCGAAGTGGTACAGAGCACGAGCCTGCGCTAGAGAAACGATGCATAGCACTGTTTTTTGGTATTAGTACTTATATCTTATTCACGAGGAGCCTCCTACAATTTTGGACAATTTACGGGAATGACCAAGAATTATTCTCGCTTCTCAATATCTTTTAACAGGAAGATTTTCATGACAGTCCTTGAATCCTTTATTGAAGATTTAAAGCCTCTTGTTAACATCGACTGCGGTACTGCAAATATTGCCGGCGTTACAGCTATTGCCGAAATGATGAAGAAGCATTATGAATCCATCGGATTCCATGCAGAATTGGTTGATCTTGGGCCAGCCGCCGGCAAAGGTCTTTTTGCAACTAACAAACCAGATGCAAAAGAATACGATGTTCTCCTCAATGCTCATATGGATACTGTGTTCCCTGACGGAACAGCTGCTGGCCGTCCTTTCTCTATTAAAGGCGACAGAGCTTATGGTCCGGGATGTTCCGACTGCAAGAGCGGCGTATTGGCTATCTTCTATGCATTAAAGAATGCAAGACCCGAAGATCTTCAAAGATTAGCCATCGCAGTTGCTTTGAACCCGGACGAAGAAACCGGTTCCAAGAACTCCGCTAAATGGCTTGCTTCCTTGGCTGCAAAATCTAAACGCGCTCTTGTATTCGAAGCTGCCCGTGCAGGCGGTGAATTAGTGCGCTCCAGAAAAGGCTCTGCCACATATGAAGTCACTTTCCACGGTGTCGGCTCTCATGCTGGAAATGCCCCTTACAAAGGGGCCAATGCTAACGTTGCAGCTATGAGATTTGCTTTAGCTGCTTACGGTCTGGCAGATTACGAAGTAGGCACAACTGTCAATCCTGGCGTTATCCAAGGCGGCTCTGCTTCTAATGTTATTTCTGATAAGTGCGTCGTTAAGCTTGATGTTCGTTACTGGAACCCTGAATGCGACAAGTTGATTGACGATGCTCTTAACAACATGATTAAGTGCACTTGGGCCCCGAGAGTCACCCAGGAGATGGTGCGTGTAAGCCATATTCCTGCAATGCCGTTGTCCGAAAATACAAAAGAATTGGTCAGCCAGATTACAGAGGCCGGCAAACTTGAAGGCGTTGATGTTAAATGGGTTGATGCTGGTGGCGCTTCCGATGGTAATCATATGGCAGAAATGAACATCCCGGTTATTGACGGCTGCGGTCCTGCCGGCGCTGAATTCCACTGCGACAGAGAATACTTGAGATTAGATACTGTAGAAGAACGCATCCGCATGATCTCAAGATTCTTGACTCTGATTTAATTTTCTTGTACTAAAAATTGACCGGCCTTCGCAGCCGGTTTTGCATTGTAAGGAGAGGGGAGGATCAGAGAATCCCATAGGAGGCAGAGATACTCTGATCCAGATCAGCTATAGAAAGCTGATCACTTGAAAGATGCTCGTATATTTCCTCTCCAAACTTTCCAGCTGGCTACAAAGAATGGAATGGCGCCTAAGAAAATAAAGACTAAGTCGCCTGGCATCCTGAAGTAGCCGAAGAAGGAGAGTAATCCTGTATTTGTGAATTCGACGCTTCTGGCATGCCAATATCCGTTGGTGAAGACATCCCAGATCTGCAGGAAGCCTGCGGGCATGAGACTGCAGACGACCATCAGCAGAAGACCGATGTTCAATCCCCAGAAAGCACATTTAACCCATTTTTCGGCGCCTGCCCAAACCTCGTCAGAGGCAGATTCACGAAGAACCATGAGACACATGGATAACGACAGCATGCCGAATACCCCAAACATAGCAGCGTGGCCGTGGTTTGGCGTCAGATAAGTTCCAACCTCAAAGTAGCTGACAATCGGCATATTGATGAGGAAGCCTAAAACGCCGGCTCCTATAAAGTTCCAAAAACCGACTCCCATCATGAACATGAGAGGCCAATAGAACTTCTTGGCCATAGTTTGTTCCGGCCCCAACAATGCAGTTTTGCGGAACGACCAAGCTTCCACGCAAAGCACTACTAATGGAACAACTTCCAGGGCCGAGAAGCAAGAGGAGAGCATCATGTTAGGCTGCGTCATGCCGGAGAAGTACCAATGGTGACCGGTGCCGATGATGCCGCCCATGAAAATGAGAATGGCGTCTAAGAAAATCAGGCGTAAACCCATTTGCTTTGATACTAGACCGAGCTCAATGAAAGTCAGTGCCACCATGGTAGTAGCAAACAGCTCGAAGAAGCCTTCTACCCACAAGTGAATGATCCAGAAGCGCCAGGTGTCGACAATCGTGTAGTTAGTCATGTCGTCAAAGAAGACGGCAGGAAGATAGAAGAACGGGATAGAGAAGGCAGCGATCAAAAACATGATTGATAGCTTTCTAACCGGAGGCCGCTTAAGCGCCGGCACCGTATTGCGGACGACCAAGAAGAACCAGAACAGAAGTCCGACGATAAGGAGCCACTGCCAAAGCCGGCCGATTTCAAGATATTCCCAGCCTTGGCTGCCAAGCCAGAAAGACATGCCTTCCCACAGGCCCGAGAGTCCTCCCCATTCACATAGAATACTTCCGAAAACAACGACAGCCAATGCTGCAAATAGAATGTTAGTTAGATCCTTTTGTCCGGGCATCTCTTTACCGCCGAGAATTCTCGAGAGGAATAATCCGCCGGTAGCGAAACCTGTTGCAAGCCAGAAAATCATGGCCTGTAAGTGGAATGTTCTCAGTAAAGAACTTGGAAAATACTCGCTTAAGTTGATGCCGTAAAAATTAGTTGGATCCGCACGCATGTGCGCTACACCGCCTCCAACAAGACATTGCATAAGAAAGATGAAGGCAATGAAAACAACAAATTTAACCAGCGCTTTTTGGCTTGGAGATACCATTTGTGCAGGTATCCACGGCGTAGTGCCGCTTTCTGCTGAATGCCAGTCCCATTCGGGATGACGCCCGACGATAAATAAAGTCAGCCCGATACCGCCAAGTAAAAAGAGAATGCTGGCTACGCTATAGACATACGCAACGGTTGTTGGTGTGTTGCCGACGGAAGGATCATATGGGAAATTATTGGTGTACGAATAATTCTCTCCGGGCCTGTTGGCAGCGCTTGCCCATGCCATCCATGTGAAATAGGCACTCAGTTTCTTGAGCTGATCAGGATCTGTAATGGTGTCCGTTCTTAAACCGCCGTTTTTAGCTGGGCTGCTGAAATAATCGGCCCAAAAAGCAGGTTCAGCGTGGTAAGTTCTGACTTGAGAATCTGTTAACGTCAGAGTGGATTGCGAAGGTTCAAAACGATTCTTCTTTGTCTCTTCAATTACTTTGGCGTCTACTGCACCTTTTTCTTCAGTAGTCAGCTGACTGTAGGATTTTTTGAATTGAGCTGCATAATCGTTTTTGGCTTGTTCGGCCATCCGATGCAAAGTAAGGGCAGGAAAATCCGGGCCTAGGTAGGAACCGTGGCCCCAGACGGAACCATTGCTCATAAGACCTTTGCTCAAAAAAACTGTCTGACCTTCCCGTATGTCGGAGCCTGTAAATACAACATTGCCTCGAGTGTCAACAACCTGTTCCGGAATAGGAGGTTTATCGACGTATGCACGGCATGTAAGCGTTATGAGTGTGGTGAATCCCACTATCATTGCTACGCATAGCCCAAAAATCCACCACCCGCTCAAGGTGGTTGGTGTGGTTGAGGAACTGTTAAGTCTTTGTCCGAACCAGCTTTTTTTATCATCTGCGGCCATGATGATGCTCCTTCAAAACCTTTGCATTCAAAAAGTCATCCTGTAAAGGTTTTTACTGCTATGAATTCTGGCAGGTTATCTACCGGAATTTGTTTTTAATTAAATCTTGTTAAAACGTCTCCTATAGAGAAGTGAAGTTAGTTTTGAGCGAAATAGTGAATAGTAGAACACGTCCGAAACTACTAAAGCAAAGAGAGAAAAATGCAGTAGATTTCAGGCCGTGTCCAGTTTTTTAGTGTCCAATCTTTTTTTGCTTATGCAGATAGAGCGGCCTTAGCGTCAGGATAGCGGTGATGGGCAGAAAGAAAATTTCTCCACCACTCCCAGGTTGCTCTGGAGCAGCAATAAAGATTTTGTTCTGGGTCAAAGACGAATGTTCCCGGACTTGAAACAGACATTGTTAAGGCTTCTGAGTAATCCTTTTCATCCATCCAATCAATCATGTTGAGAGAGCGTCTTTCACCAGTTTCGTGTATGAGGACTTGCATGATTTTCTCCTGATTTTCAAAAATCAATAAGGGTTAACTACTACATATTTATCATGACACAAAATTTAACCTTATTGTGTAAGAAACATCATATGGATTCCTATATCAGGGTTGATACTTATACAGAAATTTCAAAATTACAATTTATTAACAAATATAATAAATTTGTCACTAACAAATCTTTACAGGTTTATCAAATGGCTTCTACTGTTCTTTCAAGCACCCAAGCTCCTCAGCAGCAAGAACAAACTGCTGTCGAAGAGGAAAAAGTTGGGATCGGTGCTTACATCTCTCTCTTTTTTGCGGTTTGCTTCTTCTCTGGTATTTTTTACAAAATGCCGGAGGCTTACCGGTGGCTCGGCGCCTTTGACTTCACAACCTTGATTGGCAAATTCGGTTCTATTTCCGGAACAGCTTCTTTTGTCGGCAGCGGCGGCACCAGCGCTCGTGCAGGGTTCCTCTTTGCGTTATCTCTGGTCCCGGGAGTGATGCTGGCCTTGGGCTTATTGGAAGTCCTCTCCTACTATGGTGCCCTTAAAGCGGCTCAAAAATTGATGACTCCGCTTCTTAAGCCTATTCTCGGGGTTCCTGGAGTTACCGGCCTTGCCTTAATTACAGATCTGCAAAGCACCGATGCCGGGGCTGCATTGACCAAGGGGCTTCTCGATACCGGCAAGATCGATAAAAAGAACTTAGTTGTGATGAGTGCTTGGCAGTATGCAGGTGCAGGGCTGATCAACAACTACTTTTCAATTGCCTCTGCTTTGTTTTTTGCATTTGTTGTTCCCGTCTGGATTCCATTAGTAATCATGTTCTGCCTGAAATTTGTAGGTGGTGTTTTCGTCAGAGTCTGTTTAACTACTTTCTATAAGAAGGATTTCCAAAATGAGTAATGCAATGCCTACAGTTCAGACCAAGAATCCTTTTGATATTTTCATCATTGGATTAAGAAAAGGTTTTAACGTTGCTATTAACAATCTGCTTCCAAACGTTTTAATGGCTTTCGTCTTAGCCTACATTTTAGATTTATTCGGAGTAATGGCCTTCCTAGGGAAGGTCTGCGGCCCTGTAATGTCGATTTTTGATTTACCTGGGCAAGCTATTACGGTTCTGTGCGCTACTTGGCTTTCTTGCGGTGCGGGTGTCGGTGTTGCTGCCAGCTTGCTTGCTACGGGAACGTTGAGCGGCACAGACGTCACTATCATGTCTCCTGCGCTTCTATTGATGGCCTCGCAGATTCAATACATGGGCCGTTTATTGGGCGTAGCGGAAGTTCCAAAAAAATATTGGCCTCTTCTTATGCTTAACAGTATCCTGATGGCTGTTATCGGCATGTTGATTATGCGGTTTGTGGTCTAAAAGTTTCCTTTCTCCTCCTGTTATAAGAAACCTTACGGACAATATTGTTCCGTAAGGTCTTTTTAATTGAAAAAAGCCTGCTCAAGATTGGGCAGGCTTTTTGCAGGATGCTTCCCTTGAAGAAGCTTATTTCTTCTTAGCCGGAGCGGATGAAGTTGATTGCGGACGGCCTTCAATATAGCGGTATGTGATTCGGCCTTTAGTCAAATCATATGGGGACATTTCAACAGCTACTTTGTCGCCGGCAAGGATGCGGATATGGTGTTTTCTCATCTTGCCGTTTGCATAGCCGATGAGTTCGTGACCATTTTCAAGTGTTACACGATAACGAGCATCAGGGAGTACTTCCGTGATGACACCAATCATTTCAAGTAAATCTTCTTTTGCCATAAATTAAGCTTGTTGTCCTAAAAATAAAGTGTGTGGATTGTACTCCATAAACGCTTGATTCCTACACAGTTTTACTCTTTTTAAGAATAACTGGGCTCAAAAAATACATTCTTGTTAAAATTGGCTCTTGGAAATAGATGAAAAACTGAGGATGAGGTCTTATCATAAGCTGAGTCAGTTTTCTGTTAACCGACAAAAAATAGCTCCCATTCGGAGAAAAGAAAATGAAAAATATATTGATTGTCTACTACTCTCGTAAAGGTCATACCGCTAGGATGGTCCGAACTATCGAAGATCATCTCAAAGAAATGGGGCACAATGTGACTGTTATGCCAGTTAGCGAAGCCCTTCTAGAGGGAGTCGATTGGGATAAGCATGATTTTGTGCTGTGCGGTTTCCCGGTCCTCTACGGAACCTATCATCCGCAGGTCTATGAATTTGTCCGCAACAACTGTACACGCTTGGACAGAAAACCAAATGCTATGTTTAATGTAACGGTAGTTGCCCGCTCTCCTTTTAAAGCAACGGTGGAAGGCAACCGTTATATGCAAAACTTTTTGACGCGTTCTCCATGGCGCCCGAAAGATCTCAAGTGCTTTGCCGGAAAGATTGATTATCCCAACCTCAATTTCTTCGATAAGAAATGCATCCAACTTATCATGAAAATTACGAACGGCCCGACAGACCCGACAATGTGTATAGATTTCACAGATTGGGATGATGTCAAGAGATATGCGGAACATATCGGCAAGTTAGCAGAACAGTCATAGTAAAGAGAACCTTTGTGCTTCAAGATGCCAAAGGTTTTCAGCTTATTGAGTTTAGATTTTTTAATTTTTGGATTTGATATGACAGAACAGAAAGAGTTCCCTTGGATTAAAAACTATCCTGAGGGGGTACCGGCGACAATCAATCCCGATATTTATTCTTCTTTACCAGATTTCATAGAGAAAATGGCTAAGGAGTACGGAGATGCTCCTGCACTGCAGAATTTTGGCTGCACAATGTCCTACAAAGAGCTGGATGAAAAAAGCTCAGCCTTCGCAGCTTATCTTCAGAACTTGGAGGGAGTAGAAAAAGGCGATAGAGTGGCCATCATGATGCCCAATCTTATGCAGTATCCTGTGACCCTGTTCGGTATTTTAAAAGCTGGGCTCGTTGTCGTTAATGTCAATCCTCTATATACGGCCAGAGAGTTAAACGGAACTCTGAAGGATTCCGGGGCCAAGGTTCTGGTCATCATTGAAAACTTCGCAAAGACTTTTGAAAAAGTCGCCTCCGACAGTCCGGTCAAGCACGTCGTCACGACCAAGGTTGGCGATCTTCTTTCCTTCCCGAAGAAGCAAATCATCAACTTCGTGCTTAAAAACGTTAAGAAGATGATTCCTCCTTTTAATCTTCCTGATGCAGTTGGTTTTAACCAGGCTCTTAGCACCGGAGCCTCAAAAGGCTACAAGCCGGTTGAAATTAAGGCCGATGACATTGCTTTTCTGCAGTATACGGGAGGCACCACCGGCGTTTCTAAAGGTGCAATGCTTACTCACCGCAATGTTCTTGCTAACATGATGCAGACCGGTATTTGGATTTCTAGAGAGTTCAAGAAGAAAGAAGAGGTTGTTATGGTGGCTTTGCCTCTCTACCATATTTTCTCTTTGACCGGTATGTGCAGTTTTCTGCAGTGGGGAGCAAAATGCGTCCTTATTACCAACCCGCGCGATATGAAAGGTCTTGTTAAGGAGTGGGCAAAGAACAAATTCACAGTTATTTGCGGTGTTAACACCTTATTTAATGGGCTGCTTCATACTCCGGATTTCAAGAATCTGGATTTCTCTGTACTCAAGCTAGCAGTAGGCGGAGGTACGCAAGTTCAAAAACCAGTTGCTGAAGCTTGGTATGAGGCAACTAAAGGCCATATCATTGAAGCCTATGGTTTGACCGAAGCTTCTCCTGGAGTATCCGCAAATCCAATGTATACACCTTGGAATGGCTCAGTTGGTTTTCCGTTCCCTTCTACAGAAGTGTCCATTCGCGGAGAAGGCTTTAAAGATTTAGGTCCATGGACTACTCCGAACGAAATTCAGGACCATACTGGAGAAATTTGTGTTCGCGGCCCGCAGGTCATGAAGGGGTACTGGAATAAGCCGGATGAAACTGCAGCTACTATCCGTGACGGATGGCTGAGAACGGGAGATATCGGCAATATGGATTCCAATGGAAGGATCACTATTACAGATCGTCAGAAAGACATGATCTTGGTCTCTGGATTTAATGTTTATCCCAATGAAATTGAATCCGTTCTCCAAGGAATGCCAGGCGTTCTTGAATGCGGCGTAGTGGGAGTGCCAAGCGAAAAATCCGGAGAAAAAGTAAAAGCAGTAATTGTTCGCAAGGATCCGTCTTTGACCAAGGAACAGGTTATTGCCTACTGCAGACAGAACCTGACTGGGTACAAGATGCCGAAAGAGATTGTCTTCGTAGATTCAATTCCAAAGACACCAGTCGGTAAGATTCTCAGAAGAGAACTAAAAGGTTTAGTGGAAAAACAGTAACCTTCACTGTAAATCCCCGGGTTGGCTTATCGTTTACCGGGGATTTTTGCAAACTTAGCAAGACTGCAGCCCGCTTAAAGCTTAAGCAGTCTCAATTGAAATCTCACTCTAATGTAACGTTGAATAATGAAAAAAATTAAAGTCGGTATCGTCGGCGGCAGCGGCTATACAGGTATTGAATTATTAAGATTGTTAACCCAGCATCCTAACGCTGAAATTGTCACTATCACCAGCCGCGGAGAAGCCGGAACTCATGTAGAAGACATGTATCCTTCCTTGCGCGGAAGAGTCGACCTGGTGTTCCAAGATCCAAAAGACGCTCCTCTTAAAGAGTGCGATGTTGTATTTTTTGCGACTCCTCACGGGGTGGCAATGTCTCAGGCAGAGGAACTCACGAAACACGGCGTAAAAGTGATTGACCTCGCGGCTGACTTCAGATTGAAAGATATCGAAGAGTTTAAGAAATGGTACAAAATTGACCATGTATGCCCGGATATTTTGAAGGATGCTGTCTACGGTCAGCCGGAAACCATGCGTGAAAAAATGAAGGATGCCATGGTTCTCGGAATGGCTGGGTGTTATCCAACCTCTATTCAGCTTGGCTTACTGCCGCTTCTTGAGCTTCATAAGAAAGTCGGCAGCATTGTTGATATCAAACAGACCATTATTGCCGATAGCAAATCCGGCATTAGCGGGGCAGGCCGAAAAGCAGCGGTTAACCTTTTGTGTGCAGAGGCAGCAGATAATTTCAAGGCCTACGGCGTCGGCGGCCATCGCCACACTCCTGAAATTGTTCAACAGCTGAGCGAGTTCGCCGGCGAAAAAGTATCTCTAACTTTTATTCCTCATTTGCTTCCAACGATTCGCGGCATCTTTTCCACAATCTATGTTCAATTAACGGAAAAGGGCATGGAGCAAGATTTCCAAAAGATTTATGAAGAGCGCTATGCAGATGAACCTTTTGTGGATGTGATGCCTAAAGGATCGTTGCCCGAAACAAGGATGGTAAGAGGCTCTAACTATGTCAGAATAGCGCTTTATCGTAAAGAGCCGAATTTGCTTGTGATACTTGTGGTCGAAGATAATTTGGTAAAAGGTTCTTCCGGTCAAGCAGTGCAAGCCATGAATATTCTGTTTGGACTGCCGGAGACCACGGGCTTAGAGCAGATTGCTTTGGCTCCTTAAGCCGCATCTAATAGCTAAAAGCCGAGAGAAACTACTCTCGGCTTTTCCTCAGTGGGTCTAAAGTCCCTCTAAGTAAAAATTAGAGCTTGGCGGCAACTTCGGGATTTAAAGAATACATCCCTGTAATAGAACTTGAAGCCAAGATATGGCCCTCCATGGCCTTGAGAACTTCTTGAGCGTTAAAAGTTCCGCTAAGCGGAAGAAGCGGAAAATCAACCGCATATATTGTAAAGACGTAACCGTGGGGGCGAAGGTCGTTCCAGGGAGGGCAGGGACCGTCATAGCCGTAATACTTGCCTCTCATATTTGGATCGTCAGCGAAGGCTTCCGTATAGTCATTGACCCCTTGACGCATACCGTTTGCACAGGCAGGTCCTTTCTTTCCATGCTGAACAAATCCTTTAGATAAGGTACCGGCGTCAATGCAAGATTCATCAGGGGCAATGTCGACTAAAACCCAATGATGGAAGTCTGTTCTAGGAGCATCAACCGGAATGGTGCAGTCCTCACGATTAGCGGTTGAAAAATCAGCAGGCACGTCGTGATCGGTACAGATGAGAATAAGGGACTGAGTACCGATGGGAGGATTTGACCAAGATATTTGAGGATTTCTGTCTCCCGCAGGAGTGGTGTGCTCTCCAGGAACACGAGAAATCTTTGCGAAGGCAAAACCCTCCGGAATTCTTTGTCCATCAGGGAAAGAATCGCTCCAAACTCTAAAAATACTTTCCAATTTTTTCTCCCATTATTTTACTTTTGGTATTTGCAGCCAGAAGGTAACCGGACCGTCATTGATCAAAGCTACCTTCATATCTGCTCCAAAAATGCCCGTTTCCGTTTTCAAACTCGAAGCGCGGATTTCATCGACAAAAATCTCGTAAAGCTCCTTAGCTAGTCTGGGTTCGGCAGCGGGAGTAAAGCTTGCTCGATTACCGCTGTTGGTGTCTGCGGCCAAAGTAAACTGCGAAACAACCAGGATTTCGGCTTTGGTGTCCAAAGCACTCAAGTTCATTTTTCCTGCCTCGTCTTCAAAGACTCTGAACTTAAGAACCTTTTGCGCAAGCGCTTTGGCATTGGCGGCAGTATCTCCTTTTTGCGCGCACACAAGAAGGAGAAGACCTTTGCCAATGCCTCCTGTGATTTGGTTATCGACTTTAACGCTGCTTTCCAACACGCGTTGAAGAAGGGCAATCATCTTAAGCTGTAGCTAGAGTTACTTTAGCCCATTTGCGTTTCCCGACTTGAACGGTATAAGTACCGGGCTTGAGCTTGTAAGTCTTGTCAGTAATCTTTTCGCCGTTGATCTGCACGCCTCCTTGTTCGATATTTCTGTAACCTTCGGAAGAGGTCGGAACTAAGCCGGCTTCTTTAAGAACTTTAGCCAATGCAGTCTCGCTGCTGTCAGTTGTGACGGTTACTTCGGGAATATCTGCCGGCGCTGCTCCTTTTTTGAAGCGATTGATAAATTCCTGTTCAGCAGCATCAGCAGCTTCTTTGCTGTGGAACCGTTCGACAATTTCTTTAGCCAGAAGAACTTTAACATCTCTTGGGTTTCGGCCTTCTTCACATTCTTTTTTGAATTGAGCAATTTCTTCATTGCTTCTTAAAGAAAGAAGGTTATACCAGTCCCACATCAAATCATCCGAGACTGACATGACTTTACCGAACATATCATTTGGCTCATCAGTGATGCCAATATAGTTATGTTTGGACTTGCTCATCTTGTTGACGCCGTCAAGGCCAACTAAGAGAGGCATTGTGATGATGCATTGCGGCTCTTGGCCGTATTGACGCTGAAGTTCGCGGCCTACTAATAGGTTAAATCTTTGATCCGAACCGCCTAATTCCACGTCAGCTTCCAAAGCAACAGAGTCATATCCTTGCATTAGAGGGTAGATGAGTTCATGGATAGCGATTGGGGCGTTTTCAGCGTAGCGCTTTGCGAAATCATCGCGTTCCAAAAGACGAGCCAGTGTGTAGCGGGAGGCTAATTTAATAAGGCCATCAGCACCGAGCTTATTTGTCCATTCAGAGTTATAGCGGACTTCAGTTTTTTCTCTATCTAGAACCAGAGTTGCCTGATCTAGGTATGTTTTTGCATTAGTTTCGATTTGTTCTCTAGTCAGAGGGGGCCGAGTTGTATTTCTGCCCGAAGGATCACCGATTGAGCTTGTAAAATCACCGATTAGAAAGATAACTTTATGACCTAAGTCTTGGAATTGACGAAGTTTATTTAAAACGACTGTATGGCCGATATGAATGTCAGGAGCAGTAGGATCTAACCCTAATTTTATGCGTAAGGGTTTTCCTGTAGCCTCAGATCTGGCGAGTTTTTGTTCCAACTCTTCTTCAATTAGCATGGTATCTATCCCTCTCTTTATCAAGGCCATGGCGCTCTTGACTTTTGGAGAGACGGGGAATTTTTTTTCTTGAACTGTAACAGTCATCGATAGAAACATCCTGAAAAAAGCTAAGGTAACCTATAAAGGACCGAAGTGGAAATATTTAATATAATTGCCACGCTTCACTACTGAAGCAGGCCTTATTCCAATCCGAACCGTAATTTTATCTGACTAAAGTCTACTATTTGCTGGCTAGGGAAGGGAGTTTTTTGATCAATTATTAGAGAGTGAATAAGCCGTGAAGATGAATTTTAGGATGCTGTGGAAAGCGTTAGGAACAAGCTGTATGGTATTGGCTTGTACGGTTTATTCATCCCTCCCGGCAAATTCTGCAGAGATCGCAGAACCTTCTAAAGTTGTTGAAAAAGCCGGCGAGGTAGATCTCGGCGCACTTATTCAAGAGTGGGCCGGTGAAATGGACCACGTGTATGCTGAAACTGTCATTAGAAGCAGAGACAACAGCAACAAAATTTTTGAAAGGCTGGGAATAAAGGATAACGCTTTCAAACGTTACGTGAATTCTATTAAGCCGAAGGAAAATCCTTTCGCAAGACTGGTGCCGGGAAGATTAATTCAGGCCAGACTGTCTCCGAAAGGTGAAGTTATCGCTATCAAATTATTTAAGCCGATTGATACGTTATCTGAAGACATCACTTATTTTCAGATCAGCCGAGACAACACCCTTAAGGCAAAGTTTGTTCATGAGAACAAGACAAGTGCCTTTACTACTTTGCCTGTAGCTGCGTCAGCCTACGTTCAAAGAACATTGGACGGCGCTGCCCAGTCAGCAAAAATTCCAGCCGGAGTCATGAAACAGGTCAAAGAACAGCTTGGCGAATCTTTCGATGTTAAGAAGGTCGCAACCGGTGACTCTTTCAATGTTATTTATGAGAGACGGCAGCTTGATGGTGCGGACCTTGGTCCCGGCCGTTTACTTGCCCTCGAATTTTTTGGCAAAGATAAGACGGTAGAAGCTTATTGGTTTGAGAATGATTCTTTTAAGGGATACTTTAACAGCGAAGGAGAAAGCGTTGAAAAGACTTTCCTTCGCATGCCTTGTGAAGCCCGTTTAACGTCTACTTTTAACCGCGTTAGAAAACATCCTGTAACGGGGCGTCTTCGACCTCATTGGGGAATTGATTTAGCTGCTCCGACAGGAACGCCGATTTATGCTGCTAGCGACGGCCGTATTGTGACTAAGCGTTATCAAAGAAGAGGGTACGGTTATTGGTTAGAAATTAACCATGGTTCCGGCTATTCCTCTATCTATGCTCATTTAAGCAAATATGCTCCAGGCATGAAAGAAGGCTTGGAAGTCAAGAAAGGACAGCTGATTGGCTACGTAGGCAGGACAGGAATGGTTACGGGGTCTCATTTGCACTATGAGCTCAAGCACAACGGCCAGCAAATTAATCCTCTCACCGCAGATTTGCGTACCGGGGAACCTTTAAAAGGAGAAGTTAAGAAGGAGTTCGACATAGCCATCTCTCCAATCAAAAGACAGCTGGCCCTACTAGGAAGATTCCACTTGGCGCATAACAGCACTTCTCCAGTATCTATTGAATAGCATTTAAGACTTTAAGACCTCCGTTTGGAGGTCTCACTATTTATGAGCATATATATTGGAATGATGTCTGGCACCAGTTTGGATGGTGTTGATGCTGTTGCTGTGCATTTTGGTTCTGATGGACGACTGAGAGTTCTTGGATCTAGTTCTTTGTCATTTCCCGAAGAACTGCGTCAGCAGCTCTTGTCTCTTTGCTTTTCAGGTCCCGATGAGATTAACCGCAGTCAATTGGCTTCTAATCAGTTGGCGCGTGTGTATGCAGATGCCTGCAACAGTCTTTTGGAGGATTTGAAGTTAACTCCGTCTCAAATAACCGCAATTGGAGCCCATGGACAGACAGTTCGGCATAATCCGCAAAAAGGAGCAACTACTCAATTGATAAACGGGGCTTTGCTTGCGGAATTGACCCGAATTGACACTGTCATTGATTTTAGGAATCGTGATATTGCGGCCGGAGGCGAGGGAGCCCCATTGGTTCCAGCTTTCCATTATTCAGTATTTGCCTCCGACATACCTCGTGCAATTGTTAATGTCGGTGGGATTAGTAATGTCACTTTTCTGGGAAAAAGAGGGGAGCCGGAAAAAACATTCGGATTCGATTGCGGGCCAGGAAATATGCTTTTGGACGCATGGATCAAAGAGAAATTAGGCAAGAGTTTTGATAAAGATGCCCAATGGGCAAAAGAAGGGTGTCTAAATCAGAAATGGCTTGAGTTCTTATATCAGAGCGAACCTTATTTTTTTCAGGCGTATCCCAAGAGTACCGGCCGAGAGCTTTTTAATTTAGATTGGCTAAAGGTTCGTCTGTCTGAAGCCTTGAAACCTGAGGAGGTTCAACACACACTAACGGCATTGACAGCCTTAGCAATTGCCAAAGATATTCAGAAGTATCAACCTCAGACTCAGGAGATATTTGTTTGTGGCGGTGGAGCGCGTAACCCGTTGCTAATGGAATACTTACAAAGATTCCTACTTGGCAAGCTCGTTAGTACCACAGATGCTGCAGGGCTAAGTACACAGGATGTCGAAGGAGCGGCTTTTGCATGGCTTGCTAAGCAGTTCATGGAAAGACTGCCTGGGAACCTTCCTGCAGTAACCGGAGCTGCCGGTCCGAGAGTCCTCGGAGCCCTTTATCCGAAATAAGAGAATTTTGGATTAACGTACTCACCAATAATTTTTAGGCTAAAAATAAAAATCCCGTTCAAGATTGAATTGAACGGGAGTGATTCTAAACAGCTAGAGCTTGTGCTTATACGGAGAAGCTGGAACCGCAGCTGCAAGTTGTTGTGGCATTAGGATTCTTGATAACGAACTGAGCACCTTCCAAATCTTCCTTGTAGTCGATTTCGGCGCCGACAAGATACTGATAGCTCATGGAGTCAATCAGCAAAGTTACGCCGTTCTTGACCATTGTGGCATCGTCTTCATTGATTTCTTCATCGAATGTAAAGCCGTATTGGAAGCCGGAGCACCCGCCGCCTTGGACGAAAACTCTTAGCTTAAGATCAGGGTTGCCTTCCTCTTCAATCAGTTCTTTAACTTTGAGACTGGCTGCATCAGTAAAGATAATTGGGTCAGGAAGCTTGATATCTTCAGTGACTGTTTGAGTATTCTCTGCCATTTCTTTTATTCCTTAAAAGATAGTTTGTTGTTGACAATTATATGAAAGTCGTCAAGTCAAAAAGTAGAGAATATTCAAAAAATAACAATCTTTTTTCAGAATTGCAAAGATAACTTTTGAAGAAACGAAGATTGAGGAAAGCGCCCACTATAATTTGAGGACTAACTTTAACTTAGCCGGAGGGTAACCGTGTTTAGCAAGGACTATACCATCGAAAAAACTGATCCAGAAGTTTGGGCAAGCATCCAAAAAGAAGGTCAACGACAGGAAGACCAAATCGAACTTATTGCTTCTGAAAATTACACATCACCAGCAGTCCTACAAGCACAAGGGTGCGTACTTACCAACAAGTATGCGGAAGGTTACCCGGGAAAAAGATATTACGGCGGCTGTGAGTACGTCGATGAGGTTGAAAGATTGGCTCAGCAAAGAGCACTAAAGCTTTTCTGTGAACCGTGCGGTGTTGAAATGGCCGTTAACGTACAGCCGCATTCCGGTGCCCAAGCTAACATGGGAGTTTTCTTTGCGTTGCTTAATCCAGGCGACACTGTGATGGGAATGTCATTGGCGGAAGGCGGCCACCTCTCTCATGGCATGAAGCTCAACATGTCCGGGAAATGGTTCAATGTCGTCAGCTATGGGCTGAATGAAAAAGAGGAAATTGATTACGAAGCAGTGGAGAAACTGGCTCTCGAACATAAGCCAAAACTTATTATCGCTGGTGCTTCTGCCTATTCGTTGCACATAGATTTCAAGAGATTCTCTGAAATCGCAAAGAAAGTAGGTGCTTATTTTATGGTTGATATGGCGCACTATGCTGGTTTGATTGCCGCTGGTGTATATCCTTCACCATTTCCCTACGCTGACATTGTTACTACAACGACCCACAAAACTTTGCGAGGTCCGCGCGGCGGTCTCATTTTCAGCAAGCCGGAATTAGAAAAACAGATCAACACAGCTATGTTCCCGGGAATCCAAGGCGGTCCTTTAATGCATGTAATTGCAGGTAAGGCGATTGCTTTGCACGAAGCCTTGCAGCCGGAATACAAGGAATATCAAAAACAAGTTATTAAGAACGCAGCTGTATTTGCAGAAGAACTGCAGAAGAGAGGTCTCCGTATTGTCTCCGGAGGAACTCAAAGCCATGTTATGTTGGTCGATCTTCGCTCTAAGAACATTACCGGTAAAGAGGCCGAAACTGTTCTTCATGATGTTGGTATTACTGTAAATAAGAATTCTATTCCCAACGATCCGCAAAAACCTTTTGTGACTAGCGGAATCAGAATTGGTTCGCCGGCAATGACTACGAGAGGCATGAAGGAAGATGAGGCTCGAGAGATTGCTTCGATGATTGCAGACGTTTTAGATGCCCCGCATGATGAGGCAGTATTGAAAAACGTCAAGGAAAGGGTACAGAGCCTAACAGCTCGCTTCCCAGTTTATCGAGAACCTTAATTTTGCAGGAGATCCCTTCAGAAATGAAGGGATTCCCGAGAGGATTGTCATGAATTGCCCATACTGCGGAAAGCCGGATTCTCAAGTAATAGATTCTCGGACTAGTGATGAGGGAGCGACTGTCAGAAGAAGGCGTAAGTGCCCTCATTGCGACAGTCGTTTTACTACTTATGAGAAGGTTGCCTTATTTTTTCCGGTTTTAGTGAAAAAAGATGGCCTGACAAAAGTACCCTACAGTCAGGAGAAATTGAGAAAGTCAATGGAACTCGCCTTAAGAAAACGCCCGGTTAAGAGCGCTCTCATTGATGAGGCAATTGACAAGATTGAGAGAAAGTTGAAGCTCTGGAAGGACAAAGAAATCTCAACAAAGGAAGTGGGAAAAATGGTCATGAGTGAGTTGAGAGAGCTCGACTCTGTGGCATATCTTCGCTTTGCCTCCGTTTATTTCAATTACTCTAAACCCGAAGACTTTACTGAAGCCTTGAAGAAGTTAGGGGATGTTTTGGAAACGGAGAAATCCAAATGAGTTTTTCAGATATTAGTTTTATGAAGAGGGCTTTAGCCCTTGCTGAGAAAGCGCAGCCAAATTGTCCTCCTAATCCTGCAGTTGGCTGCGTCATTGTTAAAGATCGAAGAATTATCGGAGAGGGCTTTACGCAAAAAACCGGACAAGCTCATGCTGAAGTCATGGCTCTGCGGGACGCAAAAGCTAAAGGAGAGAATGTCGAAGGCGCGACTGTCTATGTAACTTTAGAGCCGTGCTCTCACTACGGACGCACTCCCCCTTGTGCTTTGGCCCTGATTGAGGCAAAGGTGGCTCGAGTAGTGGCTGCCCTGAAAGATCCTAACCCTGAAGTATCGGGAAGGGGTTTGAAAATGCTTGCAGACAAAGGTGTGCAAGTAGAATGCGGGATCTGTGCTGAAGAAGCTGAAGAAATGAATGTCGGTTTCTTAAAACGCATGAGAACAGGCTTACCTTTTGTCCGTTCCAAGATTGCTATGAGTCTGGATGGGGATATTGCTTTAAGCAATGGGCAAAGTAAGTGGATAACCGGTGAACTTGCTAGGAAAGACGGTCACAAGTGGAGGGCACGGTCAGGAGCGATACTCACGGGCTCAGGAACTGTAGCCGCAGATAATCCTTTGTTGAACGTTAGACTTCCTGAAGCCGAAAGGCAGCCTTTGAAGGTCATTGTCGATTCTCATTTGACGCTTAATCCTGAACTGAAAATCTTTGAGACTGGTAAAGTTCTTTTGGTTTGCGCCAAATACGATATCGTTCGAGCTCAAGAATACGAAGACATGGGTGTCGAAGTTATTGAACTCCCGGGTCCAGATGGTAAAGTCGATCTGAAGGCATTAGTGGAGGAGCTGGGAAGACGTGAGATTAATGAAGTTCATGTTGAGGCAGGTCCCGGATTGAACGGCGCACTGACTGAACTAGACCTTATTGACGAGTATCTTATTTATGTGGCTCCGAAGATTCTCGGAGACGGGGTCCGTGCTTTTAATCTTCCTAAGTTCCGCTGTATTGATGAAGCTTGCCAATTAGAGTTCAAATCTATGCAGATGATTGGGAAGGATGTCAGATTTCAACTCAGACCGTTAAAATAGAAGAATTATTATTTAAAAGGAAGAAGATGTTTACAGGAATAATTCAGGCTGTCGGCCGCATTCGTGACAACGAAGAAATTGGTGATGGATTAAGAATTCATGTAGAGGCACCTGACTTAGGACTCGATAGTGTAAAAATCGGCGACTCTATTGCTATTAACGGCGCATGCATGACCGTTGTAGAAGTTGACGAAAAGCGGTTTAAAGTTGATGTTTCTGCTGAGTCTTTAGAGAAGACTGCTGGCCTTGACGGTTGGGGCTATGTAAACCTCGAGAAAGCCATGAGACTTGGAGATCGTTTAGACGGGCACATCGTAAGCGGTCACGTGGACGGAGTTGGTGAAGTTGAGGTGATGGAACAGAAAGCAGAATCTTGGCACTTGGTAGTTAGATGTCCAATGAAACTCGCAAAATTTTTGGCTTACAAAGGCTCAATCACAATCAATGGTGTTTCCTTGACAATTAATTCTGTGGAAGATACTCCAGCAGGAACTAGAGTTTCAATTAACCTGATTCCTCACACTTTTGAGCACACTTCTTTCAAGTATACAAAGAAACGTGACCTTGTTAATGTTGAGGTTGATACTGTCGCTCGTTATATCGAACGGATGTATTCCCTTTCTCATTGCTGATATCTCAAAAATAAATACTGTTGGTGCTTAAGAAGGTGCGAATGCGGTTCCTTCTAAGCACCACTTTGTTAAAATCAAACTCTCTTTTCTAGGAGTCAATTGTGGCTATTAATTTTATTGAACCAAACAAAGACGGCAGCGCATTAAGAATTGGTATCGTCGCAGCAAGATTTAATGAGTGGGCATGCAACGCTATGCTCGAGGCTTGTCTTAATCAGTTGAAAGCCTTGGGAGTCAAAGATGAGAACATCACAGTAGTGACAGTTCCAGGCGCCCTCGAGATCCCTTTTGCTCTTTACCAGCTCTATGAAGCTAACGATCTGGATTCAATGGTCGCAATCGGCTGTGTGATTAGAGGAGAAACTTATCACTTTGAATTGGTCTCAAATGAATCCTCTCGCGGTATTACCGACATGATTAGTGCGGAAGCAATTTCTATTGCTAACTGTATTTTGACGGTTGAAAACGAAGAACAGGCAAAAGTCCGAGTCTTAGAGAAAGGTACTGATGCCGCTAATGTCGCCGTAGAAATGGGTAATTTGAAAGTCAGAACTGACAAACAGCTTGGCTATTGGAGTTCTGAACAGACAGACAAGGAATAATTAAGATGGCATCACAGCAATCTGACTCTCCTGCCGCAAAAAAACGCGGCGGCAGAAGTGCCCGTAGGCGCGCAAGAGAGTTTGCTCTTCAGGGCATATATCAATGGCTTTTGACAGGAAATGACCCAGACGGCATTGATCTTGATATTTATGAGATGGACGGTTTCTCGGAAACCGACTCTGATTTCTATCGAGAGCTCTTTCATGGAGCAGTAGAGGATTTTGCAGGTCTTGAAGAAATCTACCAAAAACATTTGGATCGCGAGACTAAGAGCCTGTCACCGGTAGAAAGGGCGATACTTTTAATTGGTACCTTTGAATTAAAACATACCACCACTCCTTATCGAGTTGTAATTAATGAAGGCGTGGAACTCGCTAAGAGTTTCGGAGGCACAGACGGCTTCCGTTATGTCAACGGCGTGCTCGATAAATTAGTACCTGAACTCCGTCCTCACGAAGCTAGATAATGCCAGAAGACGCAGACGACAGTTCGGAGAGGACCAATACAAATCAAGAGTCTCTTGACGAATTTTCTTTGATCAAGAGATTCTTCGTTCACTCGAACGAGAACAAGGGCGGATGGCCTTCTACTGCCATCGGCGACGACTGTGCAATTCTTACGATAGGTTCAGTCAAGGTGGCCGTGACAGCCGATATGATGGCTTTAGGAACTCATTTTCTTGATGATGCAGATCCTTATACCATTGGCAGAAAGGCTCTGGCTGTTAACTTATCAGACTTAGCAGCTGCGGGAGCCGTCCCGAGAGCCTTTTTTCTTTCAATTGCTCTTCCAAAAGCCGACCCTCACTGGCTGGAGGAATTCTCCAAAGGTCTTTTAGAAGAGGCCGACAAATATAATTGTCCGCTGCGAGGGGGAGATACCACTAAAGCGGCCTCTGTAGAAGGCAAACCTGGAAAAATTTGTATTTCAATCTGTGCTATGGGAGAAATATCCGGCGATATGCCCTTAACACGCGCAGGTGCTAAGCCAGGAGATGATATTTGGGTTTCGGGAACTCCAGGAGATGCTTACGCGGCCTTAGGTTCCATTTGGAAGCAATTTAACGTTTCACCGAAAGATTTTTCTTACTTCAAACAACGAATGGATCTGCCTACTCCTCGGGTGGAACTTGGTCAGAAAATCAAGACCATTGCAACTGCCTGCTGCGATATCTCAGACGGGTTGGTTGGTGACCTGGGACACATTCTGGAACGTTCCAATGTTTCCGCGCAGCTCTATTGGAAAGATTTTCCCCGTTCAGAAGCCATGGCTCGGCTTCCGGAGGAGGTGCAGCAAAGATGCATCCTTTCGGGAGGTGATGACTATGAGCTTATCTTTACGGCTTCTAAGAAGAATCGTGAGATTGTTGAGCAGCTCAGACAAGAATGCCCGGTAAAACTAACAAGAATCGGAAAGATAACGGATTCTAATGAACCTTATCGCATTTTTGGTGAAGATGGGAATCCAATTCATGTAACCCAAAGTTTTAATCATTTTGCGTAATTTATGAAGGACTACTCTGTTGTTGCACCAAAGGTAAAAGAAGTTTTTAAGAATCCATGGCTTCTTTTTACGACTTTTTTCGGCGCCGGATGCTTAACTCCTGCCCCCGGCACCTGGGGATCGTTTGCAGCATGGTTGGCTTTTCTTATTCTTGAGCCCATTGGCGGCCGAGGATTTATTTGGCTTCTCACTATTCTTTGTTTTGTAGTGGGAGTCATTGCTATTCCAAAATGTGAGCCTATTCTTAAAAAGATGGATCATGGTTCTATCGTTATTGATGAGGTTGTAGCAGTTTGGCTGGTGCTCTTGCTGTGTCCCCTAGGACTTTTTTGGCAGCTGGCCGGCGTTTTAGTTTTTAGATTTTTTGACATTGTTAAGCTTCCTCCGGCGGCCGGCCTTGATAACGGTCCTCAGTCCGGCTGGACGGTAATGATTGATGATGTGTTTGCAGCTTTGTACACGATCCTAATTGTCAACGGTGTTGCATGGCTGTTGGTATATTTTCTTAATGCTGAACTTATGTGGAAGGTTTTCTGATGAAAAATGAATTAAAAGCAAAAATCGCGGACCTCGCAGATGTATTGAAAGATCGTCAACTTAAAGTTGTAACGGCCGAATCCTGTACTGGAGGCATGATTGCATCTGCTCTGACCGAGATTCCGGGGGCAAGCGACTGGTTTGACAGAGGATTCGTCACTTACAACAACATTGCTAAACACGAGATGCTTGGCGTCTCTGAGAATATCTTGAACAAGTACGGGGCTGTCAGCAACGATTGCGTTGCACAGATGGTTCTGGGTGCTTTGAAACACTCAAATGCTCAAGTTGCGGTCGCTGTCAGCGGTATCGCCGGGCCCGGAGGTGAAGAGCCGGGAAAACCAGTGGGGACGGTATTTTTAGGCTGGGGTTTGAAAGACGAAATGCCGAATATTATTCGATTTAACTTTATTGGAGACAGACAGCAAGTCAGAGAGCAGTGTGTTGAGGCGGCTGTCGATGGATTGTTAGACTTATTGAAAGGTTAATAAATGAACGTCTGGGTAGATGTTGGCTGTTTGTTTTTATTGATTTGTTTGAATGGTTTTTTTGCGATGAGCGAAATAGCCATTGTTACGGCACGACGTACAAAACTACAAATGCTTGCAGAAGATGAGGCGCCGGGAGCTAAATTAGCTCTGATGCTTTCTGAAAATCCCACTAGAGCACTGTCTACGATCCAGGTTGGTATTACTTCTATTGGAATTTTGTCGGGTATTGTTGGTGAGGCAGCACTCGTTGATCCTCTCTCCAAAGTGTTAATCGAAAATTTCTCACTCAATGAGGCGACTGCGCGCGGTTTATCGATGGCAGTAGTCGTAATCAGCATTACTTATTTCTCTATCGTAATTGGAGAGCTGGTTCCAAAGAGGATAGGACAAATTGGTGCAGATTCAATTGCAAGATTTGTTGCTAAACCAATCCATTGGCTTGCATATATCGCTCTTCCTTTCGTAAAACTGTTGTCAGTTTCTACTGAATTCTTGTTGAAACGCTTAGGCATTCAAAATAACGGCCAGCAGCTGACTGAAGAAGAAATCCATTCGATGATCGATGAAGGCGGAGAGTCCGGGGTTCTTGATGCTCAAGAACACACCATGGTTAGAAATGTTTTTCGTTTGGATGACCGAGCCGTGGCTTCGCTGATGATCCCGAGAAGTGAAGTGGAATTTATCGATCTTCAAGACAGCCGAGAAGTAAATATGGAGAAGATTTTGAAATCTCCTTATTCCCGGCTGCCTGTATGTGACGGCGGATTGGATGAAGTTAGAGGCATTGTGACTACACGCCAGCTTCTTAAACAGATGGTTCAGACCGGTAAACCTAACTTTAAAGCGCAAGATCAATATGAACCTCTGGTATTCGTTCCGGAATCTTTGACAGGAATGGAACTCTTAGAAAATTTCAGACAAAACGCTGCTTCTTTGGCTTTTGTCGTTGACGAATACGGTGCCATTCTCGGTTTAGTTACACCTCACGATGTCTTGGAAGCTATCGTGGGAGAATTCACTCCCAACACCCCAGAGGATGCACAGGTCATTAAGAAAGGAGAAAACTCTTTCGAAGTAGACGGACTCCTGCCCATTCCTGAGTTGAAGGATCTCCTTGATATTGACGAGGTCCCCGAGGAAGATGAAGATCATTACACCACTGTCGGCGGTATGGTGATGTTCCTCCTTGAACGAATTCCACGAAAAGGAGATAAGGTTAAATGGGACGGTTGGGAGTTCTACGTTTTAGAAATGGACGGCCGGCGTCTCGATAGAATCCTTATTACTAAGCTTCCGGATGAAAAGACTCCGGAAAAGCACTCATAACCGCTTAACCTAGAAGAAGATGCTGCGGAAGATTCTCATCAAGCGAATTTACCCGCAGCATTTTTTGATGGAAAAAATGCTTAATGGTTAGATTGAATCTTCCGGCGGTTTCAACCATTGGAGCTGACAATCTAAGATAAAGGTAGTAGGTGCTCTGAGGTAGACTGAGACAATCTCAGGAGTACTAAAAACATGTTAACCTCGACCATACTGCAGTCCATTTCTGCGTTATTTGTTCTTCTCACAATAATCGGCTTTGGCGTATGGCTGTCCCGTAGAAAAATCTTCGATTCCTCCAGCAGCCGGTTAACAGTCTCTAAGCTTGTCAATACATCGATTCCATGCTTTTTGTTCTACTCCGTTATTTCAAAGTTTACGCATGACGAACTCTTAAATTTGCTGACTTATGCCGGAGTACCTTTCCTTACTGTTGGGATTAATTACTTCATTTCTGTACTGCTCATCCGCATAGGTCTAGTTCGGCCTCATTTGAGAGGAACTTTTGTGGCAGCTTTCTCGGCTGCAACAGTGCTGTTCGTGGGTGTTCCGCTGATTACAACGATGTACGGGTCTGACGGCATTCCATATCTGCTCGTATACTTTTTCGCAAACTGTGTCTTTATTTGGACTGTCGGTCTCTTCAACATTCAAATGGACGGCGCTAGAAAAGGTGCCGGAACGGTGCCGAAACTGATCTCTATGAAAGGCTTGCGAATGCTTCTTTCGCCTCCACTGCTTGCTTTTCTGCTCGGTCTGGCTGTAGTGCTGTCTTCGATAACAGTTCCGAATTTCATTAAGGTATCAACGCACTACCTTGGTCAGCTTACCACTCCATTGGCTTTGATTTTCGTGGGCATTACTATCCACCAAATCGGATTCGTAAAGTTAAAGAAAATGCCAAGAGAAGTTTGGTTGGTTCTTCTTTCCTGTTTTGTTATCCGGCCTCTAGTAATGTATCTGTGCACTATGCCGCTGGATATGGATCCTTTAATGCGAAAGTGTTTTATTCTGGGTTCGGCGTTGCCTGTTTCCTCAGTAATTGCCGTTCTGGCGAAAGGATACGGCGGAGATGAAGAATTCGCTTCAGAGGCTATTGGCGCCAGTACGGTGGGCATGATTGTTGTCTTGCCGTTCCTGTTGATTGCCGTTAACCTCATCTAAGACGCCGGCTGATTGATTTCTGAGAAGCTGTAAAAGAAAAGATCCAAAATGTAATGAATCGAAGCCTTCTTAAGCTATCGTTACAATTGGAGGTCTCCTAACGGACGGAGATAAGGACAGATGAGTAAATCGTCGTTTATCTTTCACTTTGAAGATGGTGATTTGACCAGTCTCAAAGAATTAGAAGATGGACATGGCAATGACTTTTGAAATTCTGTTTTTATTATTCCTCTGCGGCAATACAGCTCTGTTTTTTTATTTTTATGTGCGGCAGGTCCGCTCGGTTCGGCTGCATCGAGACGTGATTCCACATGTATTTACCGGCAGCGTAACTCTCAAGGAGCACCAGAAAGCTTCTGATTTATCTCTGCTGCAGGCAAAATTCAGAGAGGTACATAGAATAACGAATTTAGGAGTGATTCTTGTGCTCACATACGGAGGACTCCTAGGATGGTACTTTTCAGCAATAAATTCTGAATTCGGCACCGGATTGACTTCCCAATATTTAGTTGTTTTCGGGGTAATGGCGGCGTTTTTGATCGTCGATTTAATTTTTTATGCACTTGCAAAAAATGAATCCTATCCAGTTTCTGTACTTCCGGGAGGAACTCAGAGTTTCTTCAGACGTATTACATTTTTGATTTTGACAGCTTTGGTTGTTTTACCCATTTGGAATTCGGGAATTTCTTATTGGTGGGTTTGGGCCGGCCTAGCAACATTTGCATTAAGTTCTCTAACTCACCTAGGATTCTCTCTTACAGTTTCTTGCCAGCCAATGCCGGATGGAGAACTAAAAAGTCGTCTGGAAGGTTTTCTTAAACGGATAAAGTTTAATTCTGCGGAGTTGTACTTAGCCAAAGACGACAGTTGGAACTATGACGATAATGTTCGTGTCCTTGGAATTGGTTCCAAGAAAAAGGTCGTTCTCAGTACCTTTATTCTTAATAAGCTGACTCCGCTGGAAATCGAAGCCCTTATTGCGAACAAGGTCTGTCAAAATAAACTCGATAATAAATTTACGAGCTGGATGACAGGATTGGTTTGTTCTATCCTCTTCTTCCTGATTCTTGAAACGGTTTCCACCAAGCTCTGGTTTTACTCAGGACTCGGTGTAGAAACCTTTGAACTGCCTTCACATGGTTTGGCTCTGACTTTGTTTGTCATTGCCGCCTATGTCTTTATTTCTCCGTTAATACCTTTTAGAAATACCTTATCTTGGATGAAGGATGAGCGGGCGGAAAGAAGTTCTGTTCGTCTGGTCGATTGGAATGCCCTCATCAGTGCTCTTGTTAAAGAAACTGCTCATCATGCTGGCTCCTTGGTTCCTGATAGTTGGTATTACAAACTTGTCAGCCGGACTCCAGACGTCATGTATCGGATTAGATTGATTCAGCATTTAGCTCCGCGTCACACACGTCAAAGAGATTCTTGGCTGCCAAATGCATAGTCCATACGAACTCTAGAATCTTCGGATAATTTGTTGGCAGAAAACGCGTCAAGCTAGATGCCTTGGCATGAGCTCCTGTTGCTTGCAGGTGAGGTTTGCTATGGACTTCCTACGTCTGTAGTGGCAATTCCTGATGCAAATGAGATATTAGAAGGAAGAAAATCCATGGCTTAAATTCTAAAATGTAGTGTACAAAGCTGTACCGTGTTCCAATCAAATCTGACGAATTTGTGGGCCGGAAACCACTTATAAACCTCACCTACTATAGGATTTCAGTCGTGCACCAATTTATTAAAATCTCCGGAGCTCCTTACGATCGTGGCTTTCAATACGGAAGTCAAGCAAAAGAACGAATCTTAAAAGTTATAGAAGAATATAAGGTACTTTTCGAAAAGGAAGCTTTTATTACTTGGGATAATGCGCTTCGATTAGCAAAGCCATTTCGTAAAGAAATAGAAAATTATCGTTCTGACCTTGTTGAAGAAATGCAAGGTATTGCAGATGGGGCAGGAGTGGATTTCGACACCATTCTTGCTATGAATTGCCGTTCAGAAATTATGTTTGCCAAAGCTCAGCTTGGCGAGGATGCATGTACTGCAATTGGAGTGCCTCCGGAGGCTAGCGCAAACGGACACACTTTTTTGGCTCAGAACTGGGACTGGTGGTCAATCGGAGACGGGACAACCGTTATTTTGGAGGTTGAACAGGCTCCATATGCCAAGGCTCTGATTATTACTGAAGCTGGCTTAGTCGGCGGTAAAGGCCTGAATGAAAATGGTATCGCCTTATCTTTGAATGCCTTATCCGCAAGGAATGGAAGAATCGGAGTACCGACCCAGGTCCTTCTTAGAGGAGCTTTGTCGAGCAAGACCATGCCTAAGGCAATAGATGCTATTTTTAAGGCCAAGCGTGCAGGCAGCGCATGTGTTGGTCTAGCCAGCTCGGATGGACTCTTATTATTCATGGAATATGCACCCATTGATTTGGACATTCTGTTATCTGAGGGGATGCCTTTGTGTCATACCAACCACTGGCTTTCTATGAAGATGATTTTAGGCGGGGAGGCAACTAATTACTCCTACAACTCTACTTTCAATCGATTGGATCGGGCCCGAAGGTTGATCAAGAAAGAAGAAAATCTAACAGTTAAGAACTTGTTTAAAGTTTTGTCTGATCATGCAGGATATCCGGAAGGCGTTTGTCGCCATGATGACGAGACACTCCCAATTTATCATCGTCACCGCTCTCTTTGGTCAATGGTAATTGATGCCACGGAGAAGAAGTTGTTTTTGACGGATGGAAACCCTTGCGAATCCGAGGCAAGAGAGTATTCTCTATAACGCAGAAAAGAAAAAGACGTCTTCTTCGGCGTCTTTTTAGCAATGTGAAGAGATACTAGGATTTCTTCGAACTATCATCAATCACCTCCGGAAGGTACTCTTCCTCTTCTTTTATGCGTTTCTTGCGTCTTTGATCGTATTGGATGCCTTTAAAGATTCCTAAAGCGCCTAAAACGATTCCAGCGGCTCCTGCTACCCTTTTGGGGCTGCTTTTTTCGGCAAGTACTCTTCCGAGTGCAATTCCGGCAGGAAGGAGGACGGTTTTTGCAATGGGCAGTAATACCTTGATTTCATCAATACCCATGGCTCTTGCTGTCTTAAATGCCGCCACGCCGACATTTGCCAAAGATCTTGGTTTATTGCGGAGTTCAAAAATCTCCTGCTGAAGCTCTGCTCTTTCGAGTTTTGCTTTCATTGTTAGTTCAGATAATTTTTTGGCGACTTCTTCATTTGCCTGCATTTCAGCTTCCCTCCTTATCTTCTTGAGCCGGAGTATTTATTGCCCTGCGAATTGCCTCGAGATCATTAGAAACAATCTGCTTGGACTCAGTAAATGCATATGGAAGATTAGATGAGAAATTCTTAGCTCTTGCGAGGAAGAAAAGAAACATCACGATGTAAAAGCCGGCAAGACAGCACGCAACAAATATTCTGTGTTCTTCCCAGAATATAACCAGCAGTGCAACAGAGATAAAAACAAGAGCGAAAATGCCGAACAATGTGGCAAGCACCATATTGAGGGCACTTTTTGCCGTGTTGTCCCTAGCCACCGAGAGCTCAAGGCCGAAAATTTGGGCACGCGTGGCTAGGCCCTCGACAATGAGGTCAAGGACGGATCTCAGCGAAGCATCATTCTTCGGGGGAAGGGACTTTGTCATTTATTTACTTCTTTGCAATAAGTAACCCAAGGAGAACACCGGCTGCTGCGGCAATCCCCACGGCACGCCACGGATTTTCATGAACGCAGGCGTTGATGCCGTCTGCAATTTCTTTACTTTGGTTTGAAGCATTCTGATAAAAATTACCGAGAGTTTCACGAGCCATACGTAATTTCTTCTTGGCTTCTTCCTGAAGCTCTTTGGCAGTATCATCGGAAGCGTTTGCGGCTTTCTTAAGAAGTTCATCAGCCTGTTCCAATGCTTCATTGACGTTATCACGAACTATATTTTCAATTCTGTCGTTCATAGATGCAGGTCTCCTTCTAATAAGTAAAAAAAGTCTAACACTCGGAGTAGACCCAGTCGATAATCGCGTCCATTACGGGCACGGCATTGATAGCCCCGCTGCCGTTGACAATCGCGGCAACGGCGTAGCGCTTGCCTGATGCTGTCAACACATATCCGGCAATCGATCGTACTCCTGAAATATATCCTGTTTTGATGTGAGCCTGGCCCTTGGCTACAGGACGTTTCCTCATCGTACCGTCAATCCCGGAAATAGGCATAGAAGCCATGTATTCTGCCATGACCTTATGATTCCACATGTACTCTAATATTCTTGCTGCGGCCGCCGCTGACAGCTGGGAATTTCTGGATAATCCTGAGCCATTGTCAACGTATAGTTCACGCGGAGATATCTTTAAAGTTTCAGCCCATTCTTTTATTGTTTGACGGCTTTTGGCAAGATTTTTTGGTTCGTCTTTTTCAGTTTTCCCTAAAGCAAGGAACAGTTGTCGAGCAATGAGGTTATTGCTGTATTTGTTCATGTTATAGGTAAGCTTTGCTAAAGGTTCCGAGTAGGAGCTGGCCAATACGGTTCTTTCTTCCGGAGCCTTCCCAGTGCGGACTTTTCCGTTCCAAACCCCTCCCATTTGCTTCCACATCGAAGAAAAAACTGCATTTACGTATTCATTTTGAGAGAAAGTTGTGTAAAGCAGGTTTTTAGAGCCGCAGCTTGACGGATATTTCCCTTTGAACACTGGGTGATAAGGGTTTGAGTAATCCGGGTCAATTTGTTTTCTCCACGCTCCGCAGACTTCTTTGCTGAGAGGAATACTCTCCGGAAGTTTAATGTTTTCAAGATTCGGCTCTGGATAAAGAAAAGCTACGCCTTTTTTAGGGTCGGGTCTGAATTTGATGAGCAAAGAGCGTGAGTTGATCATCAAAGCGTCCGGACCGAGGTTGTAGGGACGGTTACCTTCTCCGTCAAATGCGAAAGGGTCATGGGCAGGAACTTGAAAAGAAGTTCTGTCTAAAATCACGTCGCCTTCTATGGTTTTAATTCCCCGAGCTCGAAGATTATCCAGAAGCAGCCAAAACCTTTCAATTGTGAGATATGGATCTCCGGATCCAATTAGGTAGAGATTCCCCTTCAAAGTTCCGTTCTCAGGTTCCTCCTCAGAAGCTACAAAAGTTGACCAAACTTTAGAAGGGCCGAGCAAGTCGAGAGCGGCTGCGGAAGTGACGATTTTTTCTACAGATGCTGGAATTCTGGGCTGGTTGGCATTAATGAGAAGTTTTTTACCGTCACCTCCCAATGGAATGACAGCTATGGAAAGATCACTTTTATCAACACGAGCTCTCAGCATTGCATGAGTAATTTCAGAAGGCAGCTCCGATGCAGAAGGATTCTTTGCTGCAAGAGCTAGGGCAGAGGGAACTGCTGCCGCCGATAAAGGAACGACTGCTTTTTTAGCCTTTTTTGCGAGAGACGCTTTAGTGACTTTTTTAACAGGTTTCTTTACGGACTTTGCTGTTTTTTTTACCGCAGCTGCTTTTTTAGCAGAAACCTTAGCCGGCTCTTTTTTTACCGCGGGTGCAGAAGCGTTTGCTATCGCGCCTACGGAGCAGGAAATAGCAAATGCTGACAGACATAAATACTGAATAAATCTACTAGACATCGAAAGCTTCTTTTAACTTTTTCTGCAGATAAGAAATGGTTTAACACAGGATGTGTTTTTTTCTTCCTTCCGGGGTGAAAGATAAACCTTTTTTGAGCAATGAATGAAACATTAAGGGGTATAAAATGCGATATTTCTTACAGTTTGTTGAGAAATAACACCCAACTCAAAATGGATGTTGTTAGTATTTACACCTAGTCACAAGCGGGGGCTTGAAAAAAATATGATGGTCCCCACATACTCATTAGCACAAATGTGAGACTTAGATTTTTTAAAAGATAAGGAGTTATAAGATGAATATTCGTCCCTTGCACGACCGCGTGATCGTCAAGCGCGTTGAACCAGAAACCCGTACTGCCTCAGGTCTTTACATTCCTGACGCCGCTGGTGAAAAGCCAGATCAAGGCGAAGTTTTGGCAGTTGGTCCAGGCAAACGCGATGACGCAGGAAAGTTGATTCCTATGGACGTTAAGGTCGGCGATCGCGTCTTGTTCGGCAAATACTCCGGACAGACCGTTAAAGTTGGCGGAGAAGAATATCTTGTAATGCGCGAAGAAGACATCATGGGTGTCTTGGAATAAGCGGTAAAGAACACATAATTTAGAAATAGGAGATCTTTTCAAAATGGCTTCTAAGCAAGTACTGTTTGGCAATGACGCACGCACCCGTATGGTTCGCGGTGTAAACGTTTTGGCTGATGCCGTTAAAGTTACTTTGGGACCTAAGGGACGCAACGTTGTTTTGGAACGCGCATTCGGCGGTCCAACTATCACTAAAGACGGTGTTTCCGTTGCCAAAGAAGTTGAGCTCAAAGATAAATTTGAAAATATGGGCGCTCAGATGGTTAAGGAAGTTGCTTCTAAGACCAGCGACAACGCCGGTGACGGTACAACAACCGCAACCGTTTTAGCTCAGGCTATCGTTGACGAAGGCATGAAGTTTGTTGCTGCCGGTATGAGCCCGATGGACTTGAAGCGCGGTATCGATAAAGCTGTTGGTGCTGCTATCAGTGAACTCCATAAGCTCAGCAAACCAACCACAACTAGCAAAGAAATTGCTCAGGTTGGTGCTATTTCTGCTAACTCCGACCATGAAATCGGCGACATCATCGCTGAAGCAATGGACAAAGTCGGTAAAGAAGGCGTAATCACCGTTGAAGACGGCAAGAGCCTCCACAACGAACTCGAAGTCGTTGAAGGCATGCAGTTTGACCGCGGCTACCTCTCTCCGTACTTCATTAACAATCCGGATAAGCAAGTTGCTTTGTTGGACAATCCCTACATCTTGTTGGTTGAAAAGAAGATCAGCAACATTCGCGATCTGCTTCCAATCCTTGAACAAGTTGCCAAGGCTGGCAAGCCACTCCTTATCATTGCTGAAGACATCGACGGCGAAGCTCTCGCAACATTGGTTGTCAACAGCATTCGCGGCGTTTTGAAGACAGTCGCCGTCAAGGCTCCAGGCTTCGGCGATCGCCGCAAGGCAATGTTGGAAGACATCGCTATTCTTACCGGCGGTACAGTTATCAGCAGCGATGTTGGTTTAAGCCTCGACAAAGCTACTTTGAACGAACTTGGCTCTGCTAAGAAGGTAGAAGTCAACAAAGAAAGCACAACAATCATCGACGGTGCCGGCAAGGAAGATCAGATCGAAGCTAGAGTTAAACAGATTCGTAAGCAGATCGAAGAAACTTCCAGCGACTACGATCGTGAAAAACTTCAGGAACGTGTTGCCAAGTTGGCAGGCGGCGTAGCCTTAATTAAGGTTGGTGCTGCCACTGAAGTTGAAATGAAGGAAAAGAAAGCTCGTGTTGAAGATGCTCTGCATGCTACACGTGCTGCCGTTGAGGAAGGTGTTGTTGCCGGTGGCGGTGTTGCTCTTATACGCGCCAAACAAGCTATCAAGGACCTTAAGGGTGATAATCCTGAACAGGATGCAGGTATCAAGATCGTCTTGCGTGCTATGGAAGAACCAATGCGTCAGATTGTACGCAATGCCGGCGATGAACCAAGCGTTGTTGTAGATCGAGTTGCTAACGGCAAAGGAAACTTCGGTTTCAATGCTCAGACAGGTGTTTACGGTGACATGATTGAAATGGGTGTTTTGGACCCAACTAAGGTCACTCGCACAGCCCTTCAAAACGCAGCCTCCGTTTCCAGCCTTATCCTCACTACAGAGTGCATGATTGCTGATTTGCCGGAAGACAAACCTGAACCTCCAGCAATGGGCGGTATGGGCGGAATGCCTGGCATGATGTAATAAGCATCTAGTCTTACTAAAAACCTCCGATGAGAATCTGATCCTCTCGGAGGTTTTTCTTTGGGAACTAATGAAAGATTCGTTTAAGTGAACGAGCGGTAGATTCGAAAATGATTTAGGAGCCGTGTGTATGCTCGGTTCCTCCTAAAAAGTGGGCGTGCCGGTGTTCATGTATAGTTGGAGCGCTTACGGCAACGATCTTTTTATCTTGAATAGTAATAAAGCTGTCGCAGGTCTCAAGCAAGAGTTCTGGCTCATGACTGATAATAATTTTTGCACAGTCTAGGGAGTTAATATGCGAAATAAGGAGCTTCCGGCTTTTTTCATCTAGTCCGTTAAACGGCTCATCGAGAAGCAAAACTTCTGGATTCATTGATAGTACAGACGCTAAAGTGACAAGCTTTTTTTGGCCCCCTGAGAGTTCATAGCTCAAGCAATGTGCAAGCGAAGCAATCCCAAGCCGATCGAGAGCCCCCATGGATAAGGATAATGCTTCTTCTTCGGAGAGTCCTAGGTTTAGGGGACCGAAGGAGACGTCATCAATAACTTCCGGAAAAAACAATTGATCATCTGAATGTTGAAGAACAAATCCGATTTTAGAGCGTAAAAACCTAAAGTCAGCTTCAGAACAAATTAGAGACCCGTTAAGAAAGATTTGTCCTTGTTGAGGTTTGATAAGGCCTGTAATAATTTTAAAAAGCGTAGTTTTACCGCTTCCGTTAGGACTCCAAAATCCAAGATTTTGCCCTTGGTAAAGTTGAAGATCTGAATCTCGATAGAGCTCATCTTTCTCAGGAAATCCGAAGCTGAGGTCCTTTATTTCTAATAATAGTTTTCTGTCTGACATTTTTCCTCTACGGTATCCATCCTAATAGGCCTAAGCATAAGGAGATTATAGAGAAGACGGCTAAGAGCACAGTGTCTTTAGAGGTCCATTGATATTTTGTCAATGTTCTGATTTTGCCGTTAAATCCTCGCAGAATCATGCTTTGTTCCAGCACTCTTCCTTTTCGAAAAGCCTTAGAAAAGAGCAGTGCCACCATAGCTGCAATAGTCCGATAAGTCCTGACATCCGATCTCACGTGAAACCCTCTTAATTTGGCCGCTTCTGTGAGATTTGCATATTCTTTTTCAAAAATCGTGATCCCCCGCGCACAGAAAAGAATCATTGCAACGAGTTTATCGGGGAAGCCTATTTGATTGAGGCCGGCAGCCAGCTGACTGAACGATAAAGAGCTGACAAGAGTATAAAAAATACAAAATAAAGCATTTACCTTGAGAGTCACCAACAATGAGAGCTCAAGACCTTCTTTTGTTATCCAGGAGTCTGTCCATAAAGATTGGCCCGGTGTGGTTGCAGGAGTAAAAAGCCAAATAAACAGAACAAAAATATTAATAAGGAAGCCTCTTTTTAAAAAAGGCTTCCAGGAAGGATGAAATAAAAGGACAACTGCAAATCCGCAAAGGAGAGCTCCTGAGGCAGAGATAATAGTTGGAAGCACCGACACCACGGCTGCAAATGCTAGTGCGCTGAGTAACTTTGAAGCAGGAGAAAAAGAAGCAGTGTCCATAGTATGAGCAGGCTTAAGTTCGTTAAGCCTTCTGCTTCCTTCTTGAGCTGAACCAAGCAATTAAACCTGCGATGCCCACAAGCCAACCAATACCGCCAATGATGTCCTTAAATGTCGTCTTAGGCTGCTGGGCTTCGGCAAGCTGCTTCCTTAATGGGGCAACAACGGTATATTCGATATCTTGCCTTACCGCTTTAATAGCTTCATCTAATTCTTGCTGGGTAAATAATTTTTCACCGGCCTCTGATGAAAGAGCATCGTTCTTCCTCAAGTCCGATGATAGATTTTTGAGTGAATCTGAAGAACTTGTCAAACCGTCAAACTCAGATTTTTCTATCGTCCATTTGTTTTGGTGGCCCTCACCGGCATTGACGATAACGGTTAAAGGAGCCGGACGGAATTCCGCAGGCGTAGGAACGCACACTTTACCTTTTTCAGAGGTTTTTGCGGTAAGGATTGTTTGGCCTTTCTCATCAAGGATTTTAACGTCGGCAATTCTTGCCGGTGCTCCTCCGGCAAAAGATGCTTCAATACAGATTTCTTGACCTGTTGGATAAGCAAAAACGTTCAAACGGTGAGCAAAGGCAGCCTCTGTTGAAAACAATGTCAAAGCGGCCGCCATTAAAGGCAAAGTAAACTTAGTTCTGCTGCGCATTAAAAACTCCTGCATCCGTCCGTTTAATGTACACCACGACTATGGCCGTCAGAACCCCTTCAAGGATCATGATGGGAAGATTAGTCAGAAAAATCGTCCATGCTACAGCCACAAATCCTTCATTGGAAAAAGCAAGCGCAAGAGCAGTTAGAAGGCCGGAAATAAAAACTCCGCCGAAACCTGCGCAAAAGCCTGCCAATTTCAAATTCTTGTTGGTTTGGTTGCCGCTGAACCATCGAAAAACAGCACCTGCTGCCCAAGCTCCGATCCCCATCGTAGCGGTATTGACTCCTAAGACCGTGAATCCTCCAAACTGAAAAAGGACTGCTTGTAAAAGAAGAGCCACAAAAATTATTGGAAAGGAAGCTGCTCCTAAAATTGCTCCAATCAAACCATTAAGAATCAGGTGCGCACTGGAAAAGCCTATGGGGATATGAATGAGACTGGCCACAAAGAAAGCGGAGCCTAAAAGGCTTGCTAACATCAAATGGTTTGTCGGGATTTTTTTCAAACCATAAGCTACCCCGCCGGCAGCGACGACAGCACCTGTAATAAGAACAGGTGCTGATAAGACTCCTTCAGCAATATGCATTTATTTCTTTAATTTTGGAGAGACGAATTCTGTCCATAATACAGCACCAAGTTCAACATCTTTATCGGCACCATCTTTTTTCAGCTTATAGTCCGCATCTGTTAAAGCTGCAAATCCCCACCAGCCGGCCCAAGGAACTGAATAACTAAATACCCCTTGATCATCGGTCATGACTGTTTGGGTAATAAAAATATCATTTGGAGCTTCAGCAACTTTATTTTTGTTGTAAAACTCCACTTCTACTGGGGTGTTAGGAGCCGGTTTCCCATCTACCAGAACTTTGCCTTGAAAGAGATTGCCGGCGTAGTTTCCGAAAGGCCGAGAGAGGGGAACAATTTCAGTTTTTAGGCCCAGGGGAGAATTCCAGCCCTCTTCGACTCCGTATGCTGGTACAAAAACTTTTGAGTAGTGAATAATAAATTTATCTTCAGCCGGTTCCCAATAAGGCATGGGTTCGACAGAAAATTGATAAAGACCGGGACGAGTTATTTTGTATTCAGCGCTCCAGCCGTCTTTGCCTAATACGGTAATTGGCTTCAAAGAAGCGGTAAGGTCCTGGGTTTTACCATCTTTAGTAACCGTAAATTTATGCGGCTTTGCCATCGTCATTCCGGACTGTTCCATTGGATGATTAAAAGCAGCCGTTAAAGTGACTGTATTATCTTTTTGGTTTTCCACAATTTGTTTGTCAGGAATCACACTTCCGAAATGCGCAGAGGCGGTTGCGGAGAATAGAAGAGCGAAGAGGAAAGCTGGAAATTTGTTCATTTGGTCTCCTAAATATACAAAAAATTAACGGCCCCCGTTACTTTTTATAACGATTCTAATGAATCTCTTCTTTATCCGCACTTATGCCTCCTCCCAATATGAGAAAGTCTTGAAAGTTAGCAGACTAAAAACAGTCAATTTGAAAACCACTTTCAAATAGTAAAATCCTTATCTCTGTGGAGAAAAGGATTGAAAACACATATCATTAATTGGACCATTTTTCTTTTAGGACTCTCAATTATGAGTTTGGGCATCAGCATAGTGACTGTTGCCGGGCTCGGAACAACACCTATCAGCGCACTGCCGCTTGTCTCTTCTTATATTTCCGGATTAACTTTCGGACAAACCACCTTGATTATCAATCTTGTCATGATTGTGGGACAGCTTCTTTTATTGCGCAAAAACGTACAGTGGGTAGTCCTTCTTCTGCAATTGCCGCTGACTTATTTTTTCTCCATTCTCATCGATATCTCAATGAACTGGGTCCAAATGGTCGAGCTGGTTTCATACTGGGAACGGATAGTGTTCAGCATGATTGGCAATGTTGTTTTGGCACTTGGTGTTTCTTTGGAAATTTTTTCGAAAGCCGCAGTCCTTCCTGGAGAAGGTTTGGTAGTGGCGATGGCGGTTGCCTCCAGAAAACCATTTCCCAAAGTGAAAGTTTTCAATGACGTCTCATTAGTGATATTAGCGGTATTGTTGAGTTATTTCTTCTTTCACGAACTTCACGGGATAAGAGAAGGAACGATTATTTCCGCCATTTGTGTTGGTTTCTTCGTGAAAGGATGGCTCTATTTGTTCGGGCGCATTAGTCAAAAGAAAGACTTGGATTCTCAATAAAAAAGCGGCCCGAAGACCGCTTATAGAAAAACTAATCAGGTTAGATTCTCTTGGTGGTGCTGATAATCCAATATCTTTCAATCAGACCTACAGCTAAGGCAATTACACCTGCAATTGTCACTCCCAAAGGTCCGATAAAGCAGCAGCCGAATGCCACTAAGCCGCCGACCACATAAACAGAGAACTTGACCAAGAAGTTTGCTGTTTTGCTGTTTGTCAGTTTGGCTCTTGGATTGAGATCCAAACTCAGCAGATAGAAAGCAATACATCTTGCAATGATCAAGATGAGTGTCGGAAGCATAAGATAAGCAATAGCTTCCGGAGCCTGCAGTAAAGCCGCCATAATGGCATAAACGCCTAACCCCATCAGCATTGCGTCTGAAACCATGAAGCTGGTCAGCCATCTTGCGTTCTTGACGCCAGGTTGAGAAGTGCAGCTGAAAGCTACACCCTTGTAGCAAATGACCACTAACGCTCCTAAAAACGCCAGTATGACAAACATTCTAGTCAGCATATCCAAAATATCGATATACGGATTTAGAAAGTCTGTAGTATGAGCGGAAATGTAGGTCAGCCAATAAATGCCTACCGCAAATCCTAAACAAGTCGCATAACTGGCAAGCCCCCAGACGCCTACAGAAAGAGGCGATGTAAACCGCATCACACGCAATGCGTTGTTAAATCGGAAGGGATCTCCTAAATCAAAAATCAGCAAAATTAAGTCAGTTACGACAATCGCTAGAGCCACTGTGATAGCCCACGGGAGAAGTGCTGTGAAATAGGCTGGACCGGCAAACCATGCAAGGCCTGTGATGACCATAAAGCCTGCGGTCATATTGTTAAGATAAGCGTCCCAAACAATGAGGTTCTCCCAGTCCGGGCGATGTGTAATGTCGTGCAGCTGGTAAGGAGATAATGAGCCGCTAACCCAAGTCTTTTCTGTCATTATTTATTCTCCTTTACATTAAGGTGCCCACGACAACAGCGCTGCATAAGATCAGCGTTGCCGCAGCACGGAGATAGTCCATCGGCATGTGTTCTGTCGGGGTTATCGGATTTTCCGGTAATCCGTAGACAGAAGGTTTGTCCATCAAAAGATAGAAAGAGTTCAGAGAACTGTAGTGTTCAGAGTCATCACATCCGTAGAGGTTTGCTTCCGGATGGCCATGTTCATGCAAAAACTTCATTCTTGCACGGGCTTTTTCAACCATCTGTTCACGAGGGCCGAACTCAATTGCCCCAGTTGGGCAAGCGGTTACACAAGCTGGCTTCAATCCATCGCGCAAACGGTCATAGCATTCAGCGCATTTCATTGAATGGCCGGTATTCGGATTGATTTCCGGCACACCGAACGGGCAGGCTGCAATGCACATGCCGCATCCCATACAGATGTCTGTCTGATAATAAATTCCACCGAATTCGTTGCGCATGATTGCACCGGTGGGGCAAGCCTGATGGCACGGAGATTGACGGCAGTGTTTGCACTGATCCGACATAAAGAGCCATTCTCCGGCTTTCTTTTCCTTCAACAAATTGTCGATGGTTTTTGGAGCAGGTCTATTGACCTCGTTTTTTTCGGGGAATCTTTCAATGAATTTAACGTGGCGCCAATTCTTGTAAGAAAGGTCCTGAGTATTGTCGTAGCTATCTCCTGACCACTTCGGTTTAGCTCCCTGGATCTGGTTCCACTGCTTACAGGCAACTTCACAAGACTTACAGCCGCTGCAGATAGAAGTATCTGTAAAGAATGCCATTTCCGTTTGTTCAGGTCTTGGTTCATGACGTTCGAAGAGGCCGTAAATAGGAGCGAACCTGCCTTCCTTTTTTGGAGATCCGGCAGGGAAGGCTTTATTAATGAGTTTAAAGATGTTGATTTCTTGTAATGACATGATTAGCTCCTCCCTTCTGGTTGAGAGGCCCATGGAGTATTTGGTATCGGTGCAATCATGGATTCCGGATATCTAATCCTTTCCGGAACCAGTTTTTCAACTTGTTGCGGATCGCCTTTTTCTACCCTAACAACAAAGCCCTTGGACGCTGGGATTAAGCCGTCAGGAGCCTCGATAGCCGGACTTAAGTCGTTAGTAATGGCGCTAACCATATTTCCCTTGTAGCCAGAGCACACGAATGAGCCGACCACAGTGGATGGTTTGCCGGCAATAATACCGCTTCTCAGTCTCGGTGTTACGAGGGCTCTGACTTGAAGCGAATTTCTCAAGTTCTTGACAGTAACATAGCTGCCCGATTGAATTCCGATTTCTTCAGCTTGTTCAGGAGACATTTCAATAAATGTTTGCGGCTGAAGCTCTACAAGCCATGGTACATGTCGAGTCATTGCTCCGCTGAGCCAATGTTCAGTCATGTGGTAGGTCGTCATGGCTGTTGGGAACTGAGGATCACCTTGAGGAGCGATTCGATTCAGGTCGCTGTCCATTGTCTTCATTCCCGGTGTACGGCTGGTCTGGAAGAGGGCGTCCTTATAGGGAGATTCGGCCGGTTCGTAGAATACCGGGAAAGGACCTTCCTTAATCCCGTAAGGAACAAACAGCCAGGCTTTCCCGTCTGAGTGAACGGTAAATGGCTCTGTTCCGGAAAGGGCTGCTCCGCCTTTGGCTCCGGCAGGAGGTACATAGCTTGGTGGTTTTGTTTCATCAAAATTAGGTTTGTCGTATCCAACCCATTTCTTTTGAATTTCGTCCCACCAAATCAACTTCTTCCTTTCAGACCAGGGTTTGCCGTCAAGGTCAGCTGAGCAGCGGTTATACAAAATACGAGTATTTGTCGGCCACGTAACACGATAGGTTAAATCCAGCTCATGATCGACTTCACCTCCCTCATTTCGTTTCATGAGGTTGTTGCCATCTTTATCGATAAAGCCGGCTAACAAGCGGCAGCCGCAGATGGTCGTGCCGTCAGTTTTCAATTCGCCGCTAGATTGGATAGGCTGCTTGGTCTCTAAATTGACGCCGTTCATCTCTAATGCGACTGCATCAATATCTGCACCGCCTTCTTCTGCCGGAAGTCCCATTACATTGATCTTATTAGGAGCAACTCCATAGTTCCAAGTCAGCGTTCTCATGCCTTCATCTCTGGCAAGACCTGACTCTTCCGCCATTTTCTTGAAACGCAACCCGAGTTGATATATCCACCAAGCATCAGAACGGCAATCTCCGGGAGCTTCTTTTACTCTGTCATGCCACTGCATTAAGCGTTCTGTGTTGTTGGCAGAACCGTCTTTTTCGATCAGGGCGTTTGTCGGCAGCAAGAAAACTTCTGTTTGGCATTTTGACGGATCTGGTGCGTCCGGATCTGCATACCAGACGGAGGCTGTTTCGTTTTCAAACATATCGCAGACCACAAGCCACTTTAGATTTCGGATGGCGTCACGGCCCCAACCTGTATTTGGGTTGGTAACAGCGATGTTTTGACCAAATACGATTAGACCGTCTATTTCTCCTTTAAGAGCCCGCTCCATCGTAATGGTTAAGGATTGATCTCCGGGAAGCTTCGGCAGATGCTGGTACCCATATTCGTTTTCTTTGGTTGCACCATCACCGTACCAAGCTTTCAGCAGGCTGATCATGTAGTTTGGAAGAGCAGCCCAGGAGCCTCTTTCTGTTTCGAGTTTCCACATGCCTTTAGATTTATCTCTTGCATCGCTGAAGGCATGACCGTTTTCAAGATAGTCCTTCAAAGTGGCGTTGCCGGGTTTTGCTTCAGGCATTGGGATGTAGTTCGGAAGAGCACCGAATAATGTAGGAATGTCGGTGGCGCCTTGAACGTTAGAGTGTCCGCGTAATGCCAAGATTCCGCCGCCTGGACGTCCGATATTGCCGAGCAGAAGCTGGAGGATAGCTACTGAGCGGATGATTTGGGTTCCTTCACTGTGTTGAGTAAAACCTGTCGCATAGCAGAATGCAGTGGTTCTATCGCGGCCTGAATTGCGTGCCATGAGTTCAGCAACTTTAACAATATCAGCTGCACGGCAGCCGCAAATATCGGCAACAGCTTCAGGAGTATATTTTTCAACTTGTTTTTTCAGCAGTTGGAAAACGCAGTTTGGATCCTGCAATGTCGGATCGGTCTTAGGAGTACCTTTGGTACCGTCGGGATTTATTTCATACTGATAGTCCCAAGAGTCCGGTTCCAATGCATAAGAGTTTGTCTTTGGATCCCAACCGTTGAACATCCCAGTAACTTGATCGAATTTGAATCCTGGGTTAATGAGAGTTGCCGCATTTGTGTAGTTAAGAACATATTCTTTAAACCACAGGTCGTTATCCAAAATATACTTAATAACGGCGTAGATGAAAGCAACGTCAGTAGCAGGGCGGATAGGAACGTGATGATCGCAGCACGCACTTGTTCTGGTGTAGCGAGGATCAATATGAATTGTCACGGTACCATTCTTCTTAGCCTGCATTGGCCAATAGAAGGCAACAGGGTGAGCTTCCGCCATATTGGAGCCCATAATGACGATGCAGTCGCTGTTGAGTAAATCTCTTGGAGGATTTGTACAAGCACCGAAGCCAAATGTCGGAGACAGGGCGGCTACAGTTGTTGAGTGGCAATACCGAGCGGAGTTTTCTACCGGCATCATCCCTAAGCCGCCGGTAAAGAGCTTGCGGAACAAGTAACACTCTTCATTATCGTTGGCAGAACCGCCGATAAAGCCGATAGTGGGGACTTGGTTTACTGTCAGTCCGGAAGCGTCTTTTTCAATAAATCCTTTAGCGCGGCTTTCCCAAATTCGTTTAGCAACTTCATCGAGAATCCAATCGAGGGAGACTTCTTGCCATTTGTCCGATCCCGGGGCTCTGTACAGCGGCTTAGTCGCACGATATGGATTGTCCACCAGCGCGTAAGTTGAGCCCCCTTTCGGGCAGAGTCTGCCTTGGTTTACCTGACTTCTGGGGTCTCCTTCAATGTTCACCAGCGTATTGCCTTGGAAGAAAGCAAGTTGGGAGCAGCCAACTGCGCAGTATTGGCAGATGGTAGATCCAACCTTAGCGCCTCTAAGGCGGGAGCATTTATATTCTGTACGCGGGCTTAATACATCTTGGATAGTAATCATAGTGAACCTTATGCGTATAGTTAGTTAAATAATCAAAAAATCTGTTAAGTACTTTTCATTATGGACAATCCCTTAGAAATAAGTAAAAACACCCACTAAAATAAGCAATTTGAATAAGTAAATACCGTTCGTTTCAGAATTCAAGGATCTTCGTCTGCAGATATCTGTTTTTTTTGCCGTTCGTAAATAAAAATGCCTCAGAGAAACTTTGAAACAAACCTTACCTTTTGGTGGAGTTAAGAGGAAATCTTTGAGAGGTCTTTCTGCTTGCGGTTTGAGGAAGATTGACTGGCAGCTCGAGACTACCAATTCGGGAAACAGCAGCGGCTGGGAGGTGATTGATTATTCTGGCTAAGAGTATATTGAGCCTCATCTGAATGTGTTTTAGGAGACACAAATGAAAGGTTTTAGATTAGCGGCCGCTTCTTTGACAGCAGCGGTTCTTGCTTTAGGTTCTTCAGCATTTGCTCAGCAGGGACAAGCTCCCGCTCCAGTTCAACAATCAGAGCAAGTTCCAGTCCCACAGCAGCCGGAACAGTTTGGGCCGGCGGCCGTAGTCATTAATAAGCTCGTGACGATGCAAAACAGCGGGAAATTCCCGGTTACTCAGGAAGAGCTCGACAGAGCCACGGAATTTCTGATGAATAAAGCTAAGAAAGAAGGCGTGGAAGTAACGCGCGATGAGGCTCTTGTTGGAATGGGTTACATTGCTGGTTCTTTGGCTACATTTATGGATATTCAGAAACAAGCGGCAGAAATGGTACCGCAGCCGATGACACCGCTGCCTCCTGAAGTAATGCCGGCTCCGGTGCCCGATCAGCAAGCTCAGAATGCTCCGCAGGCGGCTCCTCAGGCCGAAATCTTAGTGCCGGTTCAGCCTGGTCAATTCCAACAACCGGCTCCTTCTGCTCAAAATGCCCCGGCTGGACAGCAATAGGAAAATGGATCTGTAAGCTAGATTACTAGCTCTAAATATTAAGGAGACTGTTTTGACGTTAAAAGTGCCGCCCTCACAAGATCCGAATGCGGATTTCGATTCTTTGGTTCTGGCGTTTACGCATCAGATGGGCTATGAATCCGATAATACAAAGAAAGGGGTTAAGACTGCCATTAAAGACTATGAGGCAGTTTTGAAAGCAGAGCCTCCGGAATGGGTATTTGATATATGGCCTTCCATCGCGCTGAGCGTTCTTCATCTAGCTATCGCAAAAGAAAAACCATTGCCGAACAGACTGGATTTTCCTGAAACTGCGCTGAAGAGTCCGAAAATGCCTCTCCAGGAGCCAAACTGGACCAGCAATTCAGGAGGTTAATTTCCGTTTTCCCCTGTGCAATAGTTTTCCTGATATCAAAAAACCGCCTTTTCGGCGGTTTTTCTCTAGGCAGGAAGCAATTAACTCAAGAAAATGTAGTTGCAGATAAATACTGAAACCATACCAAGCATCATTGGAATCCAATTTCTTCTGACAATTGCCATCGGAGAGACGCCGGCAGCACCAGCAACTGCAATGATTACGCCGGCAACCGGAGACATAGCGCGGAGCATGCCAGAAGCAAACTGCATCGGTGTTACGAATGCGGCTGCTGTTCCGCCTAATCCGCCGGCAACATCAGGAGCTAAGGCGGCAAAGCTTGAGAAAGCGCCGACGCCAGAACCCGTAAGGAATGTAACGAGGCCAACAACGGATGTGAGTACAAATGTCATGCCGTTCAAGCCAAGGCCGAGATGCTGTGCATTTGAGATAAGCGCATCGATAAGGCCGGTAACTTTAAGGCCGTTTGCGAAGAATTCTGCGCAAATAATGAGGGCCACGATGGAGGCAAACATACCGCCCATGGATTTAAAGATAAACTGACCGTCTTTTAAGACTTCCTTTGGCTGTCTTCTTCTGATGAGCTCGATGATGATAGTGAGAACCCAAACAAGGAGCAAAGCTGAAATGGTATTGAGCTTGATGGCCGAGTAGACCAGCTTACTGAAGATGATCATTAAAACGATTGGAAGACAAGGAAGGATGGCGTACCAGCTTGGAACAACGCGGACGTCTTCTTTCTCAGTCAGAATGGCTTGGGTGTAAACATCATCGTTCTTCTTGTCATAGTATTTCTGGACAACATAGTGAGCAATACCTACAACAATTAATGTCGGAATAGCTACCGGAAGCTGACATTCAACGAAGTAGATAATAGGATCGAGACCGGCTGTTTTAGCGGCAAGGTTGGCAGTACCGCCGGCTGGCCCAAGAACCATACCTGCTGTGGTACCGATGACTGAGGCAGCAGCTGCAGGGGAGACGCCTACACCAAGTAAAATCGGGAAAAGAGCGACTAAAAGCAGCATGGCAAGACCAGCGGCGCTCGGGATGACGAGGACGAGTGTTTGGCCGATAAAATAGCCGAGCACTAAGACCAGGTAAGGAGAGGAAAGAGCTTTCAAGGGCTTAATGCAGACGTGAACCAAGGCTCGGGCTTGTCCATGTAAGCAGCAAAACCGCCTGCTACCATAATCAGGAAGCCAATGCCGGAGGCCTGTTTGGTTGCAATTGTTCTTAGCAGGTCGAAAACGTCGAACCAAATAAAACCGGAAGGTTTTACTCCTTTGGGAAGGAATCCGTTGACTCCGCATAAGACTGCGAAAGCAAACATCGCTAAACCGGCAAATAACAAAACCATTGCCGTGGGGTAGCGTTTAATAATCAGCCACCCGGTGATAATCGTGACGATCAATGCAAACCATGGCATGAGTACTAGCATGGTTATTCTCCTATTAAATTAAATTCAGATTCGAGGTTTTGAAGAGATTGATTTATTTGATTGACTTGAGTTTCAAGCCATTTTGTTTGTTTTTCATTTTTATCATGGACGTCATGAAGCATCTTTTCAATTTCTGCCGGCTGCGGGCCGCCTTCAGTTTTTCTGTTATTGATGATGGCCACAGGATTTAGAGCAGCTTGGAATCTCTCCAAAGACATCGGAAGTTCCGGGCTTGCAGACGGATATTCTTTTTCGATGACTTCCTTGTAGATTCTCTTCATTTCCTCGTATGGAAAATTCAGAGGAAGGATGTTGTGGGCTCTAGCATAACTGACCATCTGGCTGGCAACGTGATGGCCGACACGGAATGGCAGACCGTACTCATGCATCAAGACATCGGCGACTTCCTGACTAGCAGTCCAGTCGTTATTGAGTTCTTCCAGGGCTCTATCCTTGTTCACCACAAGGGCATTCAGAACCTTATTGAAAAGCTTCAACATATTGACAGCACGGTTGCCCAATGCAGCGTGGAGTTCTTGCTTTTTCGGATCCAGCATCCCTGTTTCAAGGTTGTGAGCACGGAAAACCACTCCTTGGGCTTGTCCGATGACTTCACTAGCTTCAGTACGACAGTTATTTACCAAGCCTGGATTGCGTTTCTGAGGCATGGCCGAGGAGACGTAGGTATTGTCTCCTCCTTCTTGCAAAAGGATCCAAGGACGCGGCTGAGCGTATTGGACCATTAAGTCTGTCAAGAAGGATGTGATATGGATAGCGATGCCGGTGAGGATGGATGAAAATTCCACCGGAAGATCTGACTGAGCAACTTGTGTGGCGTCAAAAGCATTGTACGCAATATCAGAGAACCCTAGCTTTTTAGCGATTGCTCTGCGATCGAGCGGCCAGCAAGTACCGTTAAGAACTGTTGAGCCCATGGGGCAAAGATTTAAACGGCCATAGAATTCTTCCAGACGCGAGAAATCTCTTAAAAAGCCGTATAAGAAAGCAAGAAGGTAATGGCTGTAAGCGTTTGGCTGGGCTGCCACACCGTTGGTATAGTTTGGAAGCACCACGTCTCTGTGCTTGATGGCAAGCCTTTCAAGAGTTTTCATGACGGCAAGGAGAGCCTCGGCAACATCAAGAGCTTTTTCGCGAAGGGTAGCAGCACGATAAGTGGCATGAATGTCTTGACTGGAGCGCCCCGCATGCATAATTGTGATGCCCGGGCCGCTTTTTGCAATCATTCTCGGCTCAAACGTGATATAGGTCTTAGGACGCAATGCCGGGTCTTTTTCCCCGTCAGCTATTACTTTTCTGAGAGCTTTAGCTGCTTCGATTGCAATGGGTTTGGGGAGAAGTCCTTGTTTAGTATTTATAACAATAGTGGCCTGGTTGATTTTGCTTAACCAAAAAAATTCGTCCCTTACTGCCATAGTTACTCCATGAGAAAGAATTGATAGTTGTTTCTTTTTATATTGCCCTCATAGAGGGAAAAAGACTAGGCAAGTGGTTCAAACAAATTTTGCAAATAACGCAAAGTATTAAGGCGCCCGCAGAAGAAAATAGAACCATTAAGGAGAAACCAAGTTGTGAGGACTTCCTTTTTTTACTCAGAAGGCATTTCTTGAAAACGAGACGTTTAGGGTGATCCCGAGTTTCTAAGATGAAACTTGATATGAGTGTATAAAATAAATTTGTTTATTTATATATCCGACGCTTAAGGAAGAATTTGGCACTTTTCTCAAATCAATTTTGCGTAAGACGCAAAATTATTGTCGAATCAGCAAGTAAAAATTACACTGATCCAAAAAGGAGTTCCAATGACTAGGCTAAACGACCTCAATGCATGGAGAATCTTCGTTAGTCTTTGCCGGACAGGAAGTTTCTCGGATACAGCTGCGGATTTCGATATTGACGTTTCAACAGTGTCTCGTTCTATAGGTGCCTTAGAGAAGGCTCTTGGGCAAGAATTGTTTTCCAGAAACGGGCGCCCTTTGCAGCTGACGCAAGTTGGCGAAAGAGCTAAATCGCATATTGTTCCATTGCTGCAAATGCACAATGAAATGATCTCAGACTTGCAGCAAGGCTCTTCCCAGTTAAGCGGCAAAATCCGTCTTTCGTTAGCTCCCGGTTTTGTAACTCGCTTTATGATGCCCATGCTGATGGAATTTAATTCCATGTATCCCGATATCGTCTTTGAGGTAGGAGGAGGCGGCGCAATCCAAGACATTATTCAGTACCGCTCGGATATAGCCGTCGTAACTTATAAACCCAAAGATGCGCGGATAGTTAGTTTTTCCCGCGGCAGAAATGTATACGTCCCGGTGGCTTCTCCCGATTACATTCAAAAATACGGAATGCCTATTCATCCAAAGGATTTGGCTCACCATCGCGTCCTGGTTTATAACGGACCGGTTAGAAATCCGACGAAGGTACTAGTTAAAGACGGGATTGAAGAAGAAATTGTTTCCGACAAGATCATGAAGGTCGCCAATATTTTGGCTATCCGCCGCTCTGTGCTTGACGGCATTGCTGTTTCCGTGGATCTTCCTCTAATTCATTGTGCGGAGGAGATTGCTGAAGGAAAGCTTGTTCCAATTCTTCCCGGTTGGGTTAATCCTCCTCACGAGTGTTTTATTATCACCTCTACCTCTCATTGGCGGGTAAGGCGTCACAGGATATTTATGGAGTGGTTTAGGGACAGACTCAGTAAATTCTTTGCGGAAAAAGAAGATATTGTCCGCCCCTATTGGGAGCCGCCGAAAGAGACGGTGATCAGAGAGGCTTAGCTTCGGGCTTGGTTTATTGCATCTCGAGTCTTAAGAGCTTCGGCTCTTGCTTTTTCTGCAAAATCTGCTTGTTCTGAAGCATAAAGGATAGCGCGGCTGGAATTGATGACCAGACCAGTTTTATCTTTGTTCATCCCAGCTTTAACAGCGGCGTTAATATCTCCTCCTTGAGCGCCGATTCCAGGTACCAAGAATGTAAGGTGAGGAGCGGCTGCCCGCACCTTTCTTAATTCTTCCGGGTAGGTTGCTCCAATTACAACCCCCATCTGCCCGTTGATATTCCACTCAGAGACCTTTTCTGCGACTTTGATGTATAGAGGTACTCCGCTGACCTCTAACATTTGAAAATCGTCACCTCCCTTGTTGCTGGTTCGGCAAAGAATAAATTCGCCTTTGTCGGGATAGGCAAGATAAGGGTCGACAGAGTCTTTTCCCATGTATGGCGATAAGGTTACACAGTCAGCCTTAAAGCGTTCAAAAGCTTCTTTAGCATAGTGGGCAGCGGTGCTTCCGATATCTCCTCTTTTGGCATCGAGAATGACAGGGATGCCCGGATGATTTTGATGGATCCAATCGATGATATCTATAAGGTCTTGTTCAGCGGCGGCAGAAGAGAAGTAGGCAATCTGCGGTTTAAAGGCACAAACTAAGTCGGCCGTGGCATCGACGATTTCTGTGCAGAAATCGAATATTGGCCGAGCTGACTTTTTGAACTTATCCGGAAATCTAGAAGGAGTGGGATCCAAGCCGACACATAATAAAGAATCGTTTTTCTCCCAACAGGAGCTAAGCATCTGACTGAATTTCATGTTCATCTTTCTTTCAAATAAAGTTTAGTGGTCTTTTTCCAGAGGAGTTCCCGTAGCCATTACCTTCTCTCTTGGGCGATTTATCCAAAGATAAAATACTAGGGGAAGAAGTATTGCGCCGGAAACGGCAATAATGATTTTGTAGGAGAAGGCAGCTGCGAGCATGCCGCCTGCAATAGGCCCCATAACCGAACCGATTTGCTGTGCGAGGTATGAAAGTCCGAAAACGCGTCCCTTATCAGCGGCCGTTGTCGAGATTGTCAGGACAGCGTTGATAGCCGGGAAAATACCGGCGAAAGTTAATCCGCCGATAAAACGCCAAATAGTGAATCCTTCCAAGGAAGACGGGAAGACTTGAACGATTCCAAAAATTGCCGATCCCAGTAGAGAGAGATACAGTACCTGCCTGTAACCCCAGTTCTGGCCAAGGATACCCCAGACAGGAGAGGCGATGACACCGGAAATTCCGACGACAGAGAACACAATACCTGAGACGAGGACGATCTTATCCATGGAACCCTGAAGTTCTGCGACGTATAACGGCATGATCGGCTGCGTAAGCAGGATACTCATTTGAACGATTCCTGCGCAGATCAGCATACGTTTAACAGCTGGGATTTTAAGCAAAGAGAAGTCCCAAACCTTAACCGGCTTAGCGTTTGGATTTGGTTTTCTCGGCTCTTCTTTAATATAGAAAAGAATGACGCAGGAAATAATGAAAAGGGCGCCCCCGGCAATAAAGAATGAGGCTCTCATGCCAAATTGGTCAGCTAGTAAACCTCCGAAAAGCGGTCCGAGAACGCCTCCTGCTGTCATGCCTCCCTGCATTACTCCCAAGCAAAAGCCTAACCTAAGTTTTGGGGAACTAGCTGAAATAATGGCGAGAAGAGCAGGCCACAGACCAGCTGAGAGCCCTTGAATGATCCGTACTCCAAAGAGTTCCCATGGTCCTGTAACTAGGCCACCCAAGAAATAGGTGATGGCCAAGCAAAAGCCGGCACGCAGTGCCATTAATTTGCGGCTCTTTTTATCAGCAAGGGTGCCCCAGATTGGAGCCATAATGCCGCTGATAAGGAATGTAACGGAAAATATAAGGCCTGACCACATGTCTACGTCTGCCTTGTCCACTCCAAGATCTTGAATAAGATACATCGGGAGGAATGGAATGAGCATGGTGTAGCTCATTGACATCAGCACCGTACACGTTGTAAGAATTCCTAGCGAAATCTTCCAATTCATTAAAACCTCAACATCTAGTTATGTGAGAGAGTTATTTCTTAAGCAAGCCACGGGAACTGCCTGAAGTAGTTTTTTTCAAATAGTTTTATTTTTTCTTTAGATTCCAGCGTCAGTGCGACTGGATCTAAACCTTTAAGAAGCTTTTCTTTCCTTGAAGGTTCTATTTCGAAGGTAACGATTGTTCCCGAGGACGTTCTAATAGTTTGTTCTTCTAGACTTATGGTAATACTCTTTGAATCGCTGTTGGAAACCTCCTGCACCAAAGAGGAAACCAATTCCGGGGGGAGAGTAATAACAAGGATCCCATTATTGGCACAATTATCAAAAAAGATCCCTGCAAATGTAGAGCCTACAAGGCATTTGATCCCTCTCTTTAAGAGACCCCAAACCGCATGCTCTCTTGAAGAACCGCATCCAAAATTTGGCCCCGTAATAAGAATTTCGGCGTTTCGATATTCCGGCTGATTTAGAACAAAATCTTTTTTCTCAGAGCCGTCCTCGTTGAGCCTGACATCGTGAAAAAGTCCTTCCAACACTCCTTCTTTGTCAATTCTTTTTAGGAAAGCTTTGGGCATGATGATGTCGGTGTCAATATTGGAGGCTGGCATGGGAGCCGCGACAGCGGTAAGTTCTTTAAATTGTTCCATGAGGTTACTCCTCCCGAATGTCAGCAATAAAGCCTTTTATACTAGCTAAGGCAACCATCTGAGGGCTTGCTAAATGGGTTCTCGTCTGAACTCCTTGTCTACCTTCGAAGTTCCGGTTAGTTGCGGAGATGCAGCGATCGCCTGCCCCCAAAATCTCTCCGTTCATGGCCAAGCACAGCGAGCATCCGGAATTTCTCCATTGCCAGCCTGCTTCTTTAAATATTTTGTCTAATCCTTCTTTTTCAGCTTGGGCTCTGACCTGAGTACTGCCGGGAACAACCATGGCAGTAACACTAGGAGCTAACTTTCTGCCTTTTAATACTTCTGCGGCTGCCCGCAGATCTTCGATTCTTGAGTTTGTACAAGATCCTATAAAAGCATGAGTGATCGGAATGCCTTTAACTTTTTGGCCCCCTTTTAAACCCATATAAGCGAGGGCTCTTTCAGAATCGGCTCTTTTCTTCTGATCAGGGATGGCTGATGGATCTGGGATCGCTTCTGAAATAAAACAGTTCTGATCCGGACTTGTTCCCCATGTGACGGTCGGCTCAAGTCTAGAAATGTCAATCTGCTCTTCCTTCTCGAAAACCGCTTCCGGATCGGATCTCAAAGTTTTCCAAAAATTGACGGCTTGGGTCCAAAGCGCTCCTTTTGGTGCGAACTCTTGATTCTTTATATATTCGAAAACTGTTTCGTCAGGGGCAATAATTGAGGAGCGCGCGGCGCATTCCACAGCCATGTTGCATAGGGTTAGTCTTTCTTCCACAGATAATGAGCGGACGACAGGTCCGCAAAATTCTACGCAATAGCCGGAACAACCTCCTGCTCCGAGCTTCTTTATGATGAAAAGAATGATGTCTTTTGCACTGACTTGGCTGCTTCTTTCTCCAATGACTCGAACTCGCATATTCTTAAGTTTTTTATAGCGGAGAGTTGAGGTTGCCAGATAGTGGTAAATATCTGACGTGCCGATACCGAAAGCTACAGCCCCAAGAGCCCCGTACATCGCAGTGTGACTGTCGCCAGCTCCGATAAGCATACCAGGGAGCACTCTCCCTCTTTCAACCATGACGACATGTTCGATGCCTTGCTTGGGGTTGCCGTTGTTGAGAACTTCAAATCCAAAATCGGAACCATTTTTCAGAAGATATTTGACTTGAGTGCAGGAATTTTTGTCGTTGGGAAACTTGCTTCGATTATCAGCACTTGAATTCACGTGATCTACCGTTCCAAGCACAGCTGAAGGTTTCCAGACTTTAAGTTCGTTCTCTCTTAAAAGGGAGAACGCTTGAGGGCTCGTGTATTCGTTGACAACAGTGCGGTCTATAAATACGAGTCTTTCAATGCCATCGGAAGTTAGGTTCTGGATAGTATGAAGATCGACTATCTTGTCATACAAGGTTTTTACAATCATTGAAATCTCCGGGAGGTTAGGAGGATTTTACTATTCTTGTTTATTTCCAATCCAAGTTAATTGACATCTCTCGTAAAAAACCTAGGAAATACCGTGATTGTGTTTACTTGCACAGTACAGAAGTACTCAAGCCTTTTTCAGAAGAAGCTAACTGCTTTCCAAGACAGATTTAGCTAGACCGCCGAGAAACCTCCGTCCGAAAGGGCAAGGAGATGTCACGACAGGATTGTCCCATGTTTAGGATTTTTGGCGCCTAACTTCGGTGCAAGGAGGCTTCATACATAAAACTCCGGGACCCATCCCTCCCTCAATTTCCCTATCAAAAGAGCTGAACTATGAATAGAGTGTCTGTTCTCTTGAGTAAGGAAAAATACTAATCACGGGATAGAACAACCTTTGAAAAAAGTGTAATAAACTCTATTCCAACGAGGGGGATTTTTATAAATATGAAGTACACTCAATCAAAAATATCCTGTTACCCCCCCCCCATTGGGGTATTGGTTTCCGGTTTAATTCCGGAATAAGTTATCAA